>Ga0265297_10000689_pt1 | contig 93958 bp, 162 predicted proteins | sample Munlanlwell13791_FD_192502 | JGI IMG/M metagenome (GOLD analysis project Ga0265297, IMG submission 192502) | Leachate microbial communities from a municipal landfill in Southern Ontario, Canada - Leachate well 137-91 | ecosystem: Engineered > Solid waste > Landfill > Unclassified | place... | reverse complement strand
ATTCTAAAGGGATGTGTAATGTTCTTGAATATGCACGTGATGTTAACGTTAGAGTTATTCAAGCATCCACCTCAGAAGTGTATGGAGACCCATTAGTGCATCCACAGAAAGAAACATATTGGGGAAATGTTAATCCAAATGGAATAAGGAGCATGTACGACGAAGGTAAGCGTTTTGCTGAAGCATTATGTATGACTTATCATAGAGAAAGTAATGTTAATGTCGTTATTGCTCGTATATTCAACACCTATGGACCAAACATGAGGCATGATGACGGCAGAGCGGTTCCAAACTTCATTTATCAAGCGTTGAGGAATAAGTCAATAACTGTGTATGGAACTGGAAACCAAACAAGGAGTTTCTGTTATGTAGATGATTTAGTAGATGGGCTTATTGCATTATCCGAAAAAGGAAAATCAGGTGAGGTCTATAATGTTGGAAATCCTGAAGAGCATACTATGAATGGACTTGCAAGTATGATTAAAACAATGTGCTGGTCTAAGTCAAGAATTATACACAAGAAACTTCCACAAGATGACCCAACAAGAAGATGTCCAGATATTACGAAAATAACAAAAGCAACTGGATGGAAGCCAAAAGTTGATTTAGGTAATGGATTGGATAAAACAATAAAATGGTTTGAGGAGGAGATGAAATGAAAGGGAAGGTTATAAGAGAAGCAACTATTAAAACACCAAAAGCAGGAGACCAGTTTTGTGACTTTGGTGTAGGAAGAAGATATGGCTTTTCGTGTGAGAAAATAGTTAGAATTACAAAGAACTGGTTGATATTAGAAAGTGGTCAGAGAGTTCATATGAGCTACTATGTTTTTAAAAAAATAGAGCACGCACGGAGAAGAAAATTAAAGATATCTTGGAGGAAATGAAATGATGTTAATAAGAAAATGCGAAATATGTAAAATTAAAAATGCAAGATTTAAACACCATACTATGCCTAGAAGTTTATTGAAGAAAGGCAGAGAAGCATGGTGTGATAACATTTACATTTGTAAAGAGTGTAATTTAGGACATAAGTTATTACATAAATGCTTCAAAAATAAAGAACTCGCTAAAATTGGGAAAGCAAAACAAATAAATGCTATTAAGATGTTGCTAATGGAAGAAAAAGAATTTAGGCAAACAGTTGAAACAGAGCCTACACAGATACGAAATAATCTATTGATAGGAAGATGGAAACTTTGCCATCCTAAGAAAAGAACACCAGATATAGAAGAGTTGTTATATGTAAATAATACAGAATGGAACGATGGGTGATTTAAATGAACGACTTTGAAAAGACGTGTCACGAAGAGGATGTGAAATGAATAATTTATGTGCGTGTGGTTGTGGCAAACCTACTCGGTTAAGCAAACACAGATATATTGCTCATCATCATAAAAAAGGAAGACATCATACAGAAGAACATAGAAGGCATATAAGCGAAGGAAATAAAGGTAAGCATCATCTTACAGAAGAAGCAAAAAATCACTTGTCAAAAGTTCGTCTCGGAATGAAATTTTCTGAAGAATGGAAACAACATTTATCAGAATCTCATACAGGATATGTTATGCCAGCAGAACAGAAGAAAAAGATATCCATGGCTAACAAAAATATGGTTTTCACAGATAATCATAAAAGATTAATTTCAGAAAGTAGAAAAGGAATAATATTTTCTGACGAGCATAGGGAAAACTTGTCCATATCTCTCAAAGGCAAAAATACTGGCAAAAAACCTCCTATGTCTGAAGAGACAAAAAAGAAACTGAGATTGGCTACAATACGACATCAAATGAAAGTAAATAGAAAGTATAAACCCAATGTTGGTAAAAATGAAACTTTAATTCTTGACGAACTTGAGAAGTTATATGGTATGAAAATAATCCGAAATTATCCCATAGACGGATATTTTGTAGACGGTTATATTGTAGAGCTAAAATTGGCAATTGAAGTGGATGAACCCCATCATTATTATTTTAGTGGGGAGCTAAAGAAAAAAGATTTATCTAGACAGAATAACATAGAGCAATCATTAGGATGTATTTTTTTAAGAATAAGAATAGACGATAATGGAGTGATATTATGAAAGATGATGACCCAGAAAGAGGATTAAAGGTGAAGAAATGAAAGAAATAGTAATACAAACTGGAATGATACGTAGACCAAGTGGATTAATTGATAAATTGTTACATGGCAGTGTATTCAATGACTCGTACGTCTTTGAAAAGCATTCAGATGTGTTTGGTCCTGTACTTGAATTGCTTCTATCAGGAATGAAAGAACCAAAGAAATACAAGATAGTACTGCAGGTGGAAGAATGAAAGGTATCATATTAGCTGGAGGTCAAGGAACACGATTAAGACCTCTTACCTACGCTATACCGAAGCCATTACTTCCTGTTGGTGGTAAGCCATCAATTGATTATGCAATAGAGAACTTGAAGAAGGTAAAAGAAATAGATGAAATATTTGTTGGTGTTTCATACCAGAAAGAGTTAATTGAGGAATACATAAAACATATGGATTATGGAGTTGATGTTATTCCAGTATCCACCTTGGGATGGGAAACTGGTGGAGACCTGAAATGTATTTTAAATGAAAAAGAAATTGATGACACAATTGCGGTTGCTTACGGAGATATTATTACAGATATTGATGTAAAAGATTTAGTAAAATTTCATAAGATAGAGTATGGTTTATATAATAAACATACAGGAACAGTTGCTTTATTTGAAGTTCCAAAAGAAGATGCTAAGAGATTTGGTATTGCAGAAATGGATGAAGAATGGAAATATATCGTAAAAAGATTTAAAGAGAAACCACGACAACCAAAATCAAATCTTGCAAATGCAGGGTATTATATTTTAAATTGTTCGGCTTATGATACACATCTAGGATTTGAAAAAGTTAAGGTGGAAACTTCGTTATTCCAGAAAATGGTTGAAAGACAAGAGTTACAAGGATTAATAACAAAACCAACATATTGGCTTGATATTGGTACAATGGGTTCATATAGAAAAGCAAATAAAATGATGGAAGGAATACTACCTCCATGTAAGGTGATTAAATGAGTTATTGCAGATATGGACACGCACATAAGTATGTTGAAGGAGAATCTTCAGATTACATATTTGGTAATGAAAAAGACGAGATTGAAGACTATGGAGGAATAACCAACAGTTCTCTGGTAGAGATAATATGTGATGATTGTATTGAGAAGTATTATAAAGAACTGTTGGTGGATTAAGTGCTCGCAATTTGTTCAAAGTGCAACTGTGTCTCTCCGTCATCCTTAAACTGTCCGGGTTGCAGACAAACGATAGAGAAGCACAACGTAAAATTATGCAGATGTCTTGGCAAACCAATACCAGAGAATAAAAGTAAAGAGTTAATTAGTGCAAGTGAATTGATGAAAATAATGAGTGATATGTGGCAATTACGAATGGAGAAGTGATACTATGATAAAACCAAAATGGCTTACAAAAAAAGATTTAGATGAAAGTAAAATAGACCCAAAGCTACCACCAATGTACAATGTAGTTCTACAATATGGATATGATATACAAAATCCAGAAGTAAAAAAGGATTTTCAGAACGATAAAAAGCCTTGGTATAGTATATTAGGTTGGGATGAAGAGTGTTGCAAAATATTTTGGGATATGCTTTACAAATCATATATGAAGAATTGGAATAGCACTAGAAAATGGACAACAGAATCTAAATTTGAATTCAAAAGATTTCAGAAAAATATGCCTGTTGATTATATTCTAGATGGTCCAACTTCTTCAAAAGAAAATTGGAAAAATGGTGTTTGATATGACAAAACTATTCAATATGAAAGACCTTCCAGAGAAACCAATTGCAACATTTAAAGAGATTGATGAAATATTGAATTGTAAACCTATCAAGGAAGTATGGCTGGTAGGACACTGGGGACCAGAGCACGATGTAGTAAAGTATTGCTGTGTAAATAAAGAAGTTGCATTAAAGCATTTTCACATAGTTAGAGAAGAGCTGTTAAAAGATGCAAAAGATATGTTAGAATATGACAAGCAAGAGGGATATGACGTAGAAATGTTTTCAAAAATGATAGAGAAGTTAGGTGAGCAAGATCCAGATAAAATAGATAACTATCCTCATGAAACGCCGTATATAAAAAAGATGGAGCTGATAAGATGAATAATCCAAAACTAGTGTTGATATTTAATGAAGTGGATGCTATACGAATGAACAGAGGTCAGCTTTGTGCATTTGCTGGTCATGCAAGCATGGGGTTTTTCGATTTTGCCACCTTACAATTAAATTCTATAACTATAGATGATGAAAGAGACATATACAGCAAACAAAACATTTCAGATAGAGTGTTTGATGGAAACTTATTTATTAGATGGAGAAACTCTGGCTATCGTAAGATAGTTCTTATAACCGGAGCACTTCTTGAAGAAGTGTACAAAAAAGCAGATAGGCAAAATATCCTTGCATATCTTCAATATTCATCACACGATGACAAACCTAAATGTCTTGCAATATTTGGAACAGATGAAAGTTTGAAAGAATTTACGAAAGGAATGGAGCTGATGAAATGAAAAACAAACAAAAAGAAAAAATAGATTGGTTAAACATATTTATATGGGTATTTACCGGAGCATCAATAGGAATATTAGGAACGTTAATATTCCATCCACAACTCACACAACCCGAAGTAATATACGAAAATTGTTCAGATAATCTTATCACATTCATAGATGGAATTGATTGGGTTGGGCTAAAATACGAAACGTGCCTAAGAGATTATCCAGAACTTATTAATTGTTCAGGAAATTATAAATGCGTTGAAAAATCAAACGAAGATTACTGCAAGGAAACGTGCGCCCCAGAACAGTCATATTATAATTTGTTTACTGGGACTTGCCAGTGTTATAGAGACGTAGAAATTCGAAAGTATACAGTAAATACATCGAATGACACTTTCAATTATGCGCAGCCAAAAATGCAATAACGGTGATTGACGTGACGAGAAATGGATGGACAAACGAAAGATTAATAGAAGTAAATCAAAAACTAAAAGATGTGTATAAAAACGACCAACCATTATTCGCTGATGCATCTGCATTATACGAACTAACATATGGAACGCCAATCAAAATAGTTGCATCATTGATGATGAAGAAACCATTTAAGTTTGGGAATTATATGACTGCATATGTAGTATATGTTATGACAAAAAACAAGAAAATGGTATTGAATGATGCAGTGGAGCAGAACTTAAAATGGTTAAGTCTTATGAATAACCTCGAAGTTGTAGGAAACATATCTAGTACGACAGTACAAAGATTCGGCGAAGGAAGCGAATAAAAGGTGAAGTAATATGGTAGTATATGAATTATTTGCATTTAAGAAAAGTGGAAAGTTTTGTCAAAATAATTGGAATGACCCGTTATGTATGAAACTACGACAATACTACTATGATTATGTTTCAGATAAAGGTAGTATTTCTGTTGGAGATTTTGATTTGTATTATGAATGGTATAACGAAGAAACATATTTATTTATTGAAGATAAGAAAAATGAGTTTCGTTATTTGATGACTTGGTACAAGCAAAGAAGAGCAACAGGTATAGTGTTATTTCAAGGAGACCCTATAACACGAGATGAGATGGAATATCTACTAAAAGGATTGAAGGTAGCGTTTAAGAAAAATAAAGTAAAACGGAATAAGAAACAGGCAAAAAAGAAAGATAAAATTTAAGTTTAAAAATATAGTTTAAGTAAAACGTTGGTTTGGGAGCAAAAACGTGGTTTATTACGTGAAAAAACAAGGGTTTTGATTTATAGACTGTAAGAAAAGGCATAACGGTGATACTATGACACATGAAGAAGTGATGATTTGTGAAGAAGCGTTGGTAGAACACAAAAGGAAGAAAGGGGCAAAAAGAAATGAATATCTAGAAAATGAACAAGAAAACAAAGAAAAGAACGATTATAGCGTTTATAATCTTTCAGAAGAAGACTTTCAGAAGTTAGTAGATGCTTGTAAAAACACAAGGGATAAAGTAATAGTGTTGCTTATGGGAAGATTGGCGTTGAGAGCGCACGAAGTTGCAAATGTAAAAATTAAAAATATAGATTTTAGCAATGGATATATTATACTTGATGTCTATAAAGGTTATAAAGCAAAACATGGTTATAGTAAAACAAAGGAAGAACTCACTATACCTATGCCTAAAGAAATTAGAGATAAAATAGAGTTTTTAAGCGAAAAATTACGAGATAGACCGGATGCTTATATTATACACAACGTAGATAAAGAATACGGAAGAAAACCTATGTCTGTAGCTCAAATAGAAAATATAATAGGAGATGCCGGAGATAAAGCAGGAATAAAAAATCCTATTCCTCCAAAGGTAGTACAAAGAATAAGAAATGGAATAGCACAAGAATATACACTTTATGAAAGAATAAATTCTCATTTATTGAGACATACAGCAGGAAGACATATATTAAAGGTATTTCCAGGAGATTATCGTTTAGCACAAAAAATATTAAGACATGCAAAAATTGACACTACAATTGGATTATATGGGCAAGAAAGTTTAGAAGAAAAGACTAAGAAAATGAGACAAGTATAGGTATAAAATCAGCAAGTTGGTAAAAGAACGAAGTGAACCTTCCGACACTTCTTTGAACGAATTACCTTCTTGCTGGTGTGTAATCTCTCTTGGGAGGACGATATTCTCACCCAACCTCCATAGTAGTCTTCCCAAGAGGGAATAATGGTGAAATAAATGGAAATATTAAAGTATATTGGAATAGCAATCTTTTCATTAGGAGTTAGTTATACCGTTGCAAGCGTCATTATTCCACGACTTAAAAGATTTGGCTTTACCGGAAAGGATATGCACAAACCTAATAAGCCGGAAATTGCTGAAATGGGTGGAATAAGCATTGTTGCTGGATTAACTGCCGGAGTTTTGCTTGCAATAATGATTGATACCTTTACTGGGGTATGCACTTTCAATCCATTGCATTTGTTATCCGCGCTAACAACTGTGTATGCTATTGCGTTTATAGGGTTAATAGACGACTTATTAGACATACCCCAATGGCTTAAAGCGGGACTACCTCTTCTTGCCTCTATTCCCCTTGTAGTAGTTGCTATGGGTACTACAACTATGAGTATTCCGTTTATAGGGGTAATTGACCTAGGGTTATTTTATATCTTCGTGCTTATTCCGATAGGAGTGGCAGTTGCTGCAAATTTAACCAATATGCTTGCGGGCTTCAATGGTATGGAGACAGGTATGGGAATAATAATATTTTCTTGTATGAGTATATTGGCATTACATCAAGGAAATATCGAAATGCTAGCGTTATTCGTTCCTATGCTTGGTGCTTTATTGGGCTTTATTCCATTCAATATATTTCCTTCTAAAGCGTTTCTAGGAGATGTAGGCACGCTTACAATTGGTGCGGTATTAGCAACTGGAGTTATTATTGGTAATTTAGAAACTGTTGGCGCATTGATATTGCTTTTATATGTGATTGATTTCTTGATAAAACTACCGAATAAATTTCCAAAGACGTTTGTAGAATTAAAAGATGAAAAGTTGTATGCTCCAAAAAGTTGTCCTCGTGGTTTAATTGATGTTATACTTAAATTAGGTAGAGGGATAAAGGAACAACATTTAGTAATAGTCATGTATGCTTTGCAAGTAATCGTAGGTGGGATTGTATTAATGTTATTTTGGTGATGTTATGAGAAAACTTATTGCAAAAATAAAAAAGTCAAATGTACTACATACGGGTGCTTTTATGAATATGGTAGGAGCAGTAAATTATGAATTGGAATATGAAGGTAATTTTGTTATGGTATATGCCGATGTGTATAACGAAGTGATTAAAGGCAATGATGAATAAGGTGATAAAATGGAAACAAACAAAAAGGAAGAAATATCGTGGCAAGGAATAATAGTATTAATGCTAATTGTGTTTGTAATATTTTTTGTTATAGGTTTTGTAGGATACAATCTAATCTATGAACATGGTTATTCCGAAGGACGAGTACATGAATTTTTGATAGGTTATGATATAGGAAAAGCTGATTGCAATTATACCGAAGAAAAGTATGTAATTCCTATGAAAGAATGTTTCGCATGTAGTGGTATGCTATATGAAAAAGTAATAGGTGAAAGAGAATATGAAAACGGTACAATTGAACAGATTATGCAATTAACATGTGATTGTGGAAAAGTTGATAATAACATAAGGTGATTAAATATGAAAGAAAGAAAATTTTTTAGAAAGGCAAATGATAAGAAAGTGATTGAACTCTACAATGATGGTTTGACTCTTTCGCAAGTTGCAGCAAAGGAAGGAATAACTGCCCCGACCGTGACAAACGTGTTGAAAAGGAACGGAATAACCCCTAAGTCTATTAAGGAAAGGTGGGATGCTAAATCAGATGCGTTAAAAGAAAAGATGCTGGCTTTAAAACCAACAAAAAAGAAATATTTGTACGCAAAAGAGATTGCAGATAAATTACAAATTTCAGAAATAACCGTGAGAAGGCATTTGATAGAATTAGCAGAAAAAGGAAATCTTCCTAAAGATATTAACCCTATCTATCGTCGTTATTCCGAAGAAAAATAAAGAAAAATAGAGTGGGTATGCCGCGAAACGTTGCCAGATAGCATCGCCTTCGCAACCCCACCATTTCTCATTTTATCATAGGTCATATATAAACCTTATGTTAAAGTGTGCTTTTAGTATTTAAATCTTTACTTTCAAAGCTAATTCTAGGGGTTCAAGATGACCGTTTGTAGCTTATCTCTAAAAGTGGATTTTGAAGACGGTAGAACGTCGGAAGATACATCTCTTTTGCCGTCTGATTTGGCTATTTTTATTCTAGAAAAATGCGATAAAGAAAACATTCCTCTTTCTGAAATTGCTGTAAGATTTTTGAGTAGGGGCATTATTTCTGAAATTAAGGAAATAAGGGAGAAATTTACTGAACCGCTTCCTTCTACCGTTGTAAAACCGCCTGAAATAGAACCAAAACAGGGGGAAATGGAGAATGTCAAATGACGAAACCGACAAAGAAATTGTTGGAGTTCTTAAAATCAAGAGGGTGGGAAAATCCAATACAGGTATGATAGTTGTGAATGCAGGACTAATGGAACTCCTAAACCAATTGAATTTAGGAGTTGGAGCATCATTAGAATTGGTATTTGATGAGAAAACCAAAAGTGTAAAAGCACAAATAAAAAAGAAATCTAAGGATGAAAAAATGGAAGAATATAGTGAAAGAGTAAAAAGAGGATTATCGGAATGTCAGACGAAGTAAAAATAGATTGGCAAAGGGGTGCAATAGCACTTGCAATAGCGATAGGTATATTTCTTATAAATGTGATTTTTAATCCGCCGGAAATTCCAGATACTAGTAAACCTGCTATATCATATTTAAGTACCGGAGAGCCTGTTTATGAAACAAAAAGCAATCCTTATTATATTTGTGGATTTATATTAATAGTATTCATCATGATTAGTTTTATAATGTTTGGTAGTTCTTTTTTCCAAAAGAGAGTATATATTATGACTTTTCCGGAAGCGTATAGACATATACCTGTTGATGAAACACTACACTACGAATTGCCACCAGAGACTGCGATTGATACAAAACTTATAGTTCCAAAAGACGGGGGAAAGTCTTGTTATGCATCATATAAATATAAAGGTGGAATGGCTAGAATAAAGCTAAACTTACTTTCTGATTTCAAAGATAGCTCTGGAGATTATAGTAGAAGGTCTCCTCTTATTTCATGGACTAACCTACCTCTATCACCATCATCGGGACAAGCACTTATGCGCTCTGACTCTGATACACTCAAACAACTTGCACAAATTGATAAACAAGTTGAAAAAGCAACAGGAACTCCGCTAACCGCTAACTTATTCCAAAAGAAATATCAAGAAACTAAAAAGAGAATGGAAGAAGGCGGAGTAGAAGGTGATGAAGAATGATTACAATAAGAATTTGTGGAAATACTTTACATATTGAAGGAACAGATAAAGTTATTATACATAAGAAAGTACAAGCAAAAAAAGTAGATAATAAAAATCTAAAGATTTCAAATAAACACCAAAAAGTGGAAATAAGTAAAAAGAAACATAGTAAAAAGGAATTAGATGCAAAAGTTATTCCATATTTTAAAGTTTTAGGAATGCCACTACTTGATTACACTAAGAAAATATTTAGACAACTAGGAACGGAAGAAGTTGATGATACAGAAATAGAAGCCGTAATAAGCATAATGATAGAAGACTTTCCTGGAATGAAAAGATATGCTAAACCCGATGAAATCATGGAAGATATTAAAGCGGTATTGAAAGGTGTTAAACTATGAATCAATTTATATTTTTACTAGCAATGATTGGAATTTGTAATGCAGCTTGTATAGAAACAAATACTACGGCATTCGCATCGATGTATGTTAATGCTACATATTCTTTACAACCTGATACGTGCCTTCATTTTACCGATACAAATATTACTATAGATTGGGTAGCAAAAACTTATGGAATAAGCACTACCATAACTAATTCAACACCATATATAAACACAGAAGCAGATATCGCTATTTATTCCATGAATTGCCCAACATGTGAGGTTTGTCAATCAAGAAATTGGACAGAAATAGATATTCTATCCGGAGAAAGTTTCTTAGACACGTATTCTGAAACATTTTATAATTGTGAAGAAGGTGTAATTATTCCATCAAATTATTGTTACCAAAATTATTGGCACACGGCAAACATAAATACGACACAAACATATAATTATTTGAATCCAACTACAAATATTAGTATAAATATAAATTTCCAAGTTCCTACGTGTCCAACTATTGATTATTCAAATTGCACAAATATAACGAATGTAGAAAATGTGACAAATGTAACGCAAAATTGTAGCTTGCCAATGAAAACTACAAATGTTTATTGTGGACAAACTTCTACGGATTCTGATAGAAATGTTACATTTGTTGGACCTTCTTGTTCTGGTGCGCTAAATCAAGTTCTTAATTTAGAGTGTCCATCATCTTACGTATTTGGTAGTCCAACAAATCTTACTATAAATGTTGCAGACAAAACTTGTCCGGTGTGCGCTACTTGCGCAACTTGTGAAGTTTGTACAAATAGTATTTGCTATGCCAAAACAAGTAATGAGTGCAATTGCTCATCTAATGGAATAACTTCATTTAATGTTGAAGAATTATTACAATGGAATGGTGAAAATTGTACGTCATTCTCTTCTGTATGTAGAGATTATTTCTATCAATTACCTTGTTCAATCGAAGAAGCGGATGCAGGAAATCTTTCTGGCTGTGTAGGAAGAGTATATACAGAAAAAGATAACACTATAGCAACATGCGAAAGTTCAAAAACAGAACTTAATAAGCAAATAAGTGATATTACAGGGCAATTAGATGAAAAGAAAAGAAATGATGATTTCATATTAATGGCAATAGGAGGATTAATTTTGTTATTTTGTGTTCCACTTACTATTGCTGTTGTATTGTGGTATGCACAGAAAAATAAAGTAATAGGACAAGAGAAGAAAACTCCCAATCCGGAATTACCAAACAAATTAAAAGGTGAAAAAGATGGATAAGAAAAACTTACTACAAATATCGTATTGGTTCATGGCTGCTATTGCATTAGTCAACGTTATAGTGATATGTTGCGTAGCTAATTCAGAATCTAGAATTGAATTATATCTTACAGCAATTGTATTAATGATTGCTATGATTTTAGCAAAGATAGAAATAATAGAAATGAATAAGGTGAAATAACATGGCGGATATTTCTACCGGAATGGCAGTCGCTTGTTTAGGAGCGTTTTGGTTATTCATAATCATACTTTGGATTGCATTACGGCAAATAGCAGGAATTGATTTGGCTTCAGAACTAAGGAATATATTAAGTAAGGGAAAAACCAAAGAAATAACAGAACAAGAAAAAATAGATAATAACATAATAGAATTAGATGGGTCTAAAAATATTACATTAAAGAAAGTTCTTTCAAATGGTTCAATATTTAAAGATAAATTCACACATTTTGCGGTAAGAAGAGATGTGTGGGTCGCTCTAAAAGAAAATGAAAAGATACTAGAAGGACCAGTAAAAGGATTTATGTTAAGAGGTAATGAGTTATTGCAAGCACTTACCGGAAATCCTAATATAGAAATAGAATATGTAGATAATGATACTTTAGAAGCATATACCAATGAAATAGGAATGCTTAAAGTTGAAAATGCCAACTTGCGAGCATCGTTGCAAACTAGAGTAGAATCCGTAACACAACAGATAATAGATGAACATACACTTAGAAAAGAAGAAACCAAAGCAAGACATGGTGGTTCTGTTCCTCAACAACACGGAGGAGGGGCGTTTGGAGGAAGATGGAATCCTAGAATGGGTTGGGGAGGAGGTACTCCCGCAGAAGAAGCAGAAGGAGATTAAGGTAATAGGTGATTTGAATGGCAAAAAAATATAGAGTATCTTTCGAAACCGTGGATAAGGAACTAGCTAAAAAGCTGAATGATGAAGTAAATCAGATTTTAGCTGGGTGGAAAAGAACCGAAAAGGTTGATACAGAAGAATATGAATTACTTGCATGTAAATAAACATAGGTGATATTGTGACTGATGCAGATGCAATACTGAAAGAAATGAAACCAGAAGAATTGTTAGGTGTCATTGAACGTCTTAAAAATGAACGAGATTCAGAATTTAAGAAAATAACCGATGAAAAAGCATCTATTGAAACAAGATTACAACAAGAAAAATTTGCATTGCAAACACAACTTACCGAGCAAACAAAGAAAACCGTGGATGCAGAAGCAATGGTTCAAAATCTATCAAAGCATGGAATAGACACATCTAAACTTCCTAGCATTGGTGATATTGCAGAAGTATTAGGAGAAAGTCCTACATATTTGCAAAATCTATTTAATATAAATCCAAAAGGATGTGTAGAATTTGTTGAGATGAAAGTATCTATGGGAACTGATATGCTTGATAGAGAACTTAAAGATGCAGGAATAGATATAAACGGAGAAGGTATTGCAGCAAATTTTAATACCATGCTCGAAATAAAAGAAAAGTATCCAACTGCATTACACGTAGATGAAGACTTTCCTAAGCAATATCTATTGTTGGTGGATAAGATTATAATAACAAAAGAGCACACAGAAAAGGTGTTTGACGTTATTGCAAAAAGGTCTAATCTGCAAGATTGCGCAAGGTCTATGTCTGTGCATTATTTGCTATTAGCATCCGGAAAAGACGATATAACGCCACCGATAAAGACACAAGAAAAAGTATCGCAAGAGCAATCTAGCAAGTTGGATGAAATAATGAAGAATATGGAAGAAATGAAAAAGCAAAATGCAGAACTCAAAGCCAGAATAGATGAAAAGGATACATCAGCAGCAGAAAAGGAACGTGAAGAAATAACTAAGTTAGCTAATGAAGAGTTAAAGAAGGGAGATAGCGAAGATACGGAAAAAGAAGAAGCAACTTCCGAAGAAGGAGATGAAGAAGAGGATAACATAAAGAAAAAGAAGAAGAGATATTAGGTGAAAATATATGGGTTTGTACAGATTTTCTTGGAAAGGGCGTCATTGGTACACATACTACAATGACAAACAAGTCAAGAAAATCTTACAAATCTTTTCTTTTTTACGTTCTCAAGAAAAACAACAATGTTTAAAGGGAAAGTTGAAGAAAGAAGTAAAATTTGGCGATGGTCTATTAACAGATTGTTTATGTCAAGGATATATCAATATGAAACCATATCTAGTAAAAATTATTCCAGGAAGACCTAGAAATCCGGTAGTCAAGGTTATTTCAATAAACGAACGTGGCTATATTCGTTTTCATAAAGAATTAGAAGAAACTATTTATTTTAAAGCACACAAAGAAGAAATTCTTGCTAATAGAAAACCTGCACAAGAGAAGTTTTATGAAGATGCAATAACAAAAAGCGCAGCAAAACTTGAAGGGAAAGAAGAAGATGACGATTTGGATGATGAAGATGAAGAAGTGGACACCGTTTCCGAAGAACCTTGATGCTCTTGAACCAGAACCTTCTGAGCAGTTAGTAGAAAAAATAAACAAGAAGAAATTCATAAAGTGGACAAAGAAGGATGAACGCTGGATAATGAACAAAAAGAAATTTAACATTTTTATTTACAAGGTCTCTAATAGAACAGAGAAAATGTTTTTAGGCAATAAAGCACCGAATGAATTTTGGGAAATGGCTAGTGGAAGAGTTTCTGATATTAGTTGGCAAGTGGCAGAGCAAGGCGATAAAGTATTATTCCAAGCACTTAGGTTTGGTAATCCTTTTAGTAACATATTCGCTCAATCTAAGAAAGAAACAAAAGGAACAAGTTGGTGAATACTATATCTGCATCTTCATATTTTATATTTAAAAGAGAAGAAGACAAAGACAAAGAAGGTTTCGATAAAATATTATTAGCTGATTTTGCTAAATACTCTAAGAAACCATCCTTGAGAGGAAAATACGGTGAAGTATTTATTCCAGAAGATATGAAAGAAATAAGCATACCAAAAGGACATCTACTTCTTGGTGTTGAAGATTTTGAAAGCTATGAACCCGTAACACTTGATTGGTCAGATGGTAAATCTTTTGGTATGGTTGTGTGTATGCTCAGAAGAGCAGGTAAAACACAATGGGTTAAGACTTTTGCATTAGACCAAATACATGGTGATAGAGGTTATTATTATTTTGGCATAGACCCAAAGAACGAAATGACTAATGTTGCGGAAAAACAAGAAGACCCAAGAGCGATTACACAATTTAAGAAGTTTGGAATAAAGCCAACTGGTTATCCAAACGCTTGTTATGCAGTACCTGAATTTTTAGCTAGGGGAACCGGAATAAAAACCGGAAACGGATTTTATGTTTATAGAATTAATCCGACTGATTTTAATGTTTTAGGACTACCGTCTAGAATTAAATTGTGGTGTAGATTTCTTAACGTAGGACAGATGTCACCCGCTGGAATGGCTTTAAGAAGAGTATTAAACAAAAAGCCAAAAGATACTCTTGATATGCTTAATAAAGTTATTGAAGATATAAAAGACCAAGAGAAAGAAAGAAAAAAGCAAAGCGTTTCTAGAGATTTGCTATATAAATTTAGAGATAGAGTAGACGGTGGAGAACTCGGTGGAAAAAGAGATTCTTTTGATTTCGAAGAAAAACTAGCGAATAACAAAATAGTCTTCTTGGAAACGGCAATTGATGTCGAAGATGAATCCACACTTCAAACATATATTAAAATTGCTGCTGAAAAGGTTATTCAAAGTAGAGTCGCATTTCTTAAACCTGATTTGCGAACAAGATATATTAAAGGGTTATTGGATAGACCTATTGTTACAGTGATGGATGAGGCAGACACGATAGTAAATAATTTTGTAAGAAGTCCTGGTAGATTTGCTTTTAGACAAATGCTTACTAGATATGGTCAGTTCGGAATGACAGGCATATTTATTACACAAGAACCAAATCTCCTCGATAGAGTAATACTAAAGCAAAGTAAGTATGTAGTAACTTGCAAAATAATGAATGAAGAACAAGAGAAGTTATTACGTGATAGAGGAGTACCTAAATGGGTAATAGAAGAAGAATGCAAAAAATTAAGATGGAAAGATATAGAGCCAGTTAAACAATTCGTGCTTATTCAACCAGATAGCGAAGAAGGTCTTAAAAAATTCTTCCCTATCTTCCCACGTAGCGCTATTATGCAAGAAAACGTTCAACAAGGCGCACCGTCTGAAGCACGAACTAAAATGCTTGAAGAAGACGAATACTCCGACGTAGATGAATGAAAACGGTGTTTGCTTAATTTTAGAAATAACTAAAGCGAGGTAAATAGTGAATAACCGCTTTCTATAACTCTTTCTTCCGCCCTATTTTCTAGTTTAACCCACCCTTTTTCCAAAAATCCTTGCTTGTGCGGGTTTTGGTGTGCTACATCGCGTTATTTACCATCCATCCACTTTCTATAACTCTTATTTTTAGGAAGTATTTAATAGTTCTGATTATCGTCGTTAAATTTTTTATTTTTGTATCATTTCACGTCGTTAGAATCCACTTTTTATTTACCGTTTTCTATAACTTGTTATTACATGAATTATAATTTTTGATTTTAACGACGGTGATACGTCGTGAACTAGAAAAATGCCGGAAAGTAGTATATGCACCTAACTAGTATTTAATACCATGAGTTTTTTTTTAAAAACCGCACCCTTTATAAATAACTTGCCCCGCTTCTTTTATCAATTATCTATTAATCGGGGTTTAAACCCCTGCTCCTCGACGGTAAGAAACCAAACTTATCGTCGTTGAAGGTAGATAATTTGAAATGAGGTGAAAACCATATGGTAAGCCAAAAAACGATGATGTATGGGTTTTTCGGACTCTTAGGAATAGTGGCTTTAGTTGTTGTCGCTATGATTATGGGTGTCGGAATTACTCCTACAAGTGGAGCTCTCCAACCTGGTCAGGTTGCGGCGGGGCAAGTAACAACGGAGATTCCGGCAACGCAAACTTTCTTTGATGCGTCTAATGGAGTTAATCTGCTTGTGGAAGTGAGGGAAACGATTCCCGACTCAACTGGTCTTAAAAATAGGATTGGTATGAGTGTAGGTGTATACGACAAGGATTCGACTACTCCGTTTGATACGATAATTGCTACTCCGGCAGGGTTTATTCAAGGAGCAACTACAGCAAACGTTGGACAAGAACTCTTCCTCGTTGGTCAGAACGCGACACACTACACGGTGAAGTCTGATGTTATGGCTGTTCCGTCTATCGCAAATTATAAGATGACGATGTATGCAGACAGACTTAATACCTTGACTGTTACTGGTCAGAACACCACGAGTGGATCTTGGGCAGCAACTTCAATGGGGCAGCTTCTCACTACTGATGAAGCAAGAACACTCCAAGTTAGACTTGAAGGCGCAACTGCAAGAGGAGTGTATAGACACCCCACAGCGTGCTTTAACTACGATACTTTGAACTTTTCAAGGTGCGAAGTTACAAATGCGGGTGCAGTTAAACTTACACAAAGCCTCGCAGGCGTTGCAAGTGGATACGAAGAGTGCTGGGACACCGGAATTGATAGCATTACTCATTATGATGCAGCAACTCTTGGTGTGCGTTGTACTCCGGTAGCTGGTGTAGACCCGAACGATACCGTAACAGTAAGAATTATTGATTATGGAACGTTTGTAAAGCAATCCAATGGTGTAGTGTTCAATGATTATCAGAACACGGATACCCTTGCGGATGTTAGTGCAACCAACTACGACTTCGTTATAGGAATTTGGTAATTAACCCCAAATTCTTTTTTTCTTTTTTTATTTTTAATAAAATAGGAGCAAGGTGGTTGCGATGACAAACATACTAGCACAAGTCAAAGGGAAAGAAAGTCTACTTTTAGGAATTGGTTTAATAGTCATTTTATCAGCACTTCTATTCACTAATGTAATAACCATTCCAAATTTAACCGGCGGAACAACTCTTCCATATACACATTCTAATAGTGCTGAAATTTTAGATATTTCTACAATAAAATATTTTACTTCTGCAGAAGCTGATGATAGTGTTGATATAGCAAGAGTTGAAGTTTTATTGAACGGACAAGATGATTGGGCAATCGGAGATACTGTTTATACCGATGAAGACGATTTTACAGCAAAAACTGTTAATGTAGAAGGAACTAGTACGAAACCAAAAGAAAAATTTGCTCTAGGAGTAAAGTTAGATGGAAACGGATATAAATATACTTATGCAGTAGCAGGTTCTAGTTATGATTTAGTAGATTATGATATCACTTATAAAGATGTAACTTTAAATTCAGCTAATTGGGGAGGAACGTGTGGAACATATTTATTGGGTGGTGCTCATACATATTCAGGTGGTGTTCCTGCGAGTTTGAATGGAGCACTCGGTGATTGCAAACCTTATTATAATTCCGTTTGTTATGCTAATGGAGGAACAATGATAGAATATAAAGCTAATTCTAATACATGGATTTGTGCGAAAGTTTATGAAAAATCAAGGGATACAATATTCACAGGAAAGGATGGTTATTATTTTACAAAAATTACGGGAACGGCATATATTAATGGTCTTGCTAAGGATTCCTTTACAATAGATTCTACTAGCGATAAAATAGTACAAGCAAATAAAGTTACTATTGATGAAAATGGCGAAACAACCGTAGGAGGAACAATTATAAGAAAAGCATCACTTCTAGGAGGATTTGTTAATTATGCTTCTTCATTTGCTCTTCCAGGTTCTGATTTAAATTTCTTTTATGATAGCACATTAGGCAAGAATAGATTTATAAATACAAATGCTTGGATTGCATATACAGGGAAAACGAAACCTTCTCTTGCTTATGGAACAAGTAAAACATTAACTGATATTCAAACTGAAATAGTAGATTATAGAACTACAATGCAAAAATGTAAAACATTAGAACCCGTACAACAACTTCTTAGCTCTTCAGAGCAATCAAGAGTATCTAGTGGGGTATTATACTTTGATAGAGATGTAAGCGGTGCTATTCCGGTGCTTACTATTGATTTAAACGCGAAGAATGTAGGAATATATACTCCGGTGGCAATAGCTAGTTTAAAATGCCCTACAACTACGCTTAATTCAATAGAAAACGATGTAGATTCTGTTACGATAACTGCTACAAATACCGGAGATACTGGTGCAGTTACGGTTTCATTTATTAACTGTGATTTAGTTACTCCTTCAGGAACAACTTCTAAAACTCTTACTGTAAACGGAAATGGTGGAATAACACCTTTTACTTTTAATATATTAAGCACAGAACCAGGAAAAAGTACGTGCTCAGCTAAAGCAGTAAATGGTATTGGTGCAACTACGGGAACTTGTACATTTAATACAGAGGTAGTTGAATTGTGCAAACAAACTACCCCTCCAACAGCAGGAGAATGGACTTGGTACGGACAAGGAGAAGGATGCACTTGGAAATGTGATTTAACAAATTGTCAAGCAAATTATTATCCAGACACGTCCAAAACATGTACTTGCGTTCCTTATGAACAAGGAAAAGATTGCACAACTAAACCTCAATATTCTGTATACACAGGAACAGGTAAGCAACCAGATTGTGCATGGAATTGCAATGGTGGATATCACGAATCATTTAATAATACTTTACAACAAAGTGTTTGTGTAAAAGACACAGAAGAGGAAGATACATCTTGTAAAGCTGGAATAATAGCAAAATATGCAACACCATGTGGCTCACTTGATTTATTGTGTGGTCCAACTAGAGCAATTACTAAGCCAATAGATGAAGCTGGATGTGCAATACAAGATTTACTAAGCAATTTACTATGGATTGCTGTAGGTTTTATGGTAATCGTAGTTGTTGGCTTGGGAGCATATTTGGTGTTCTTTAAGGGTAAGGGTAAGGTAAAGGTAAAAAAGTGATGTAATGAAATGGAAGCAAGAGTATGAAAAATTAGCACTTGGGTTCTTCACCATATGCCTAGTAGGAGCACCGATACTTGCTATTTTGCTTATACTCTTGAATATTCCATATACAACATTGTCAAACTTACTTACACTAGCATTTCTTTTGAACTTTCCTATCTTTGTAATAATTTATTTAACAAGCATAAATTATATTAAAAATGATATGATAAGTGGAGTTGTTTCTCTGGTAGGTTGTGGAATAACATATTGGATTTTTGAAATGGTGATATAATGAGTGGTGCAATAACTCTCCACAAAATAATGAAGAACCCTTACTTACTTGTAGGACTAGTTTTATGTATATCGCTTATTGCATATCTTGTTCTTGCACCAAATCTTAATATCTCAACTCCTCTTGGTTCATTAACTGGATTTACAGTTGTTTCACTTGACCAAATGAGTTATCAATCTACTAATCCAATATTTAATAATGGTTCTTGGACTATGGTTACAAGAGTGGATGGTTCAGGGCAATATGCAGAAGGAACATTTACTCCTGAATTAATATATCAAAAATTCGGATTGCTTGTTGCAGAACCATTTACAATAGAACAAGGAATAACTGAGCAAGCATGTGAATATCAAGTGACAAACATTACTTATATAATACAGAATTGGACAGTTGTTTCTTCGACAAAAACAGTTTCTTGCGGAGTATCTCCTCCAGCAGTAGGCTCTTCTTGTGGTTGTAGTGCTAAAACAGGTTATACAATATTAGCTGGAACAATTACAAGTAGCTCTTGGGGAAGCTCTGGTAACGCTTGTGATTCATCTGCAACATGTGAATGTCCAGCATATAAATCAGCAATAGCAGGAACAGTTCATTTGATAGATTCTTCTACTACATTCTTTACTAAGATTAATACAACTCTAAAAATAGGTAGCGTAGAAAAATCTCTTGAAGTTACATCAGAAGAACTAGAAAAGCAATTAGAAGGAGTGATGTATGTTAAACTTACAGGATACCTTACCGGACAAAGAACTTGTCCAGTTCCGGCAGCAGATTATTCTGTTTGGAGACCATATAATACAATGAACTATCAGATAAAAGATAAATACATATTAAATCAAGTAGTTTCAATGTGTACAAACGTAAATTCGGTATCTGGAGTTCAATCCTGCCAATCTGCTCTAGCACAAATACCAACAACGCACGCAGCAGAATTTTATAATTGCGATAATGCAACGTCGGATGGATTTTCAACTAAAATAAGATGCGTACCAAAAACGCAAGCAGTTATTCCAGAAACTACAATAATATTATCGCAAGGAACACTTGGAATAACCGTACCTGTTGCTATACCTGAAATAGTTAATGTAACAGTTGCTTCTGATTACACACCATCTGCAAATAACAAAATAACCGTAATAGTGAAGAATAATGCAAATGTAAGTGGTGCGGTTGATATTGCTCTACTTGGTGGTTCAGATATCGCAACAGTAAGCAAGAGAGTAACGCTTGCTTCCGGTGAAACGCAATCTGTAGATGTGTTTTTCCAAGGAACCGGAATTATTAAAACCTATACCGTTCAAGTATCTTCTGTTACAGACCCAGACCAAAAAGACACAAAAGAAGTTAGAATAAAAATACTTCCGTTCTGCGATAAAAATAAGCCAAGCGCGCAGCACGTAGCAGTATATACGCAATATGGTTGCGAATGGATTTGTCCAAACCAATATAAAGATTCTACATTAGAATCAGATGAAAACACGGCATTACACAATATATTTGAATCGGATTGTGAAATTATTGATTTAGAAGAGTATTCAACTTCGAATTATCAAAGAGAAGACGGAACTTCAGGAAATAGTTATATAGAAAGTGAAGTAGATCCAAGAAACGATGCTGGAGAAAAACATTGCAAAGAACTAAATAAGCAAACTGGAATAAAGAACTATATTGCAGATAACATGCTATTTATTCCAGAAAACAAAACACACCAAATATGGCTTTCTTCACCATATTGTAAATACGTTGCGGAGTATGGTTATTTGATAGATTCTTTTGGAAATTCACAAGAAATAACAGAAGACTATGAATTCATAAGTTCTACACCTTCAGTATCGCAAATAGTTGCAGATAGTATTACAACTCCTTCCTCGACAGAAGAAGAAACGCAAACAAGTGGAGTAGGAGAAACACCTTCAAACGTTGGTCCGCAAGAAGGATTGCTTTCGATGAATACTCTACTAATAATTGTTGGTGTAGGAATAGTAATTATTGCAATAGTATTTATATTTAGGAAAAATATTATGACGGTGATAAAATGAATAAAATAAAGTTAAATCAAACACATTACATTATTATTGCATTTGTAGTTGTTTTATCTATGGCTATCATTACAGATTTTGGACAGACAATTTTAGGTTCATATTACTCCTCGCCATCGGGTTATTGGGTAGCAGGAACGTATAAATGGACTTCGTTAAGCACCGCATCTCTAGACGTATCAAAATGGTGTTCTGGAACAGAAAATGGAGAGCAACTGCATCCTTCTTATGCTATTGATGGATTTACAATAAAGAAAAATGGTCCTGTAGTATTAAATGTAGACGATGGTTCAGAAACTATACCTTTTACATATACCAGCAAGAATGGGGATTCCGGTTCTGCTCCATGTACAGTAAAAGAAAATGTTGATGAATTGTGTTATTTTAACAACGGAAAAACTACAATCGTCGCTCATCTTACTTCAATAACATATTTAGATATGAACTATATAAAAGCGTATTATGACGCAACCACAGCAGAATGCGCAACAAGTGATATAGAATGTGTAACAGAAGAGGCATACAACGAATATGTTGCAGACCACGAAAGGTCTTGGACATTTCAATTCTATATAAAGAATACCGACGATGTTGTTTGGGATTGCACTCCTGGAACATTCCAAACAAAAGAATGCTGGGATGGTTCTACAGTAAATTATAAGAAGTGCTCGGTAGATGGACAATGGATATCAGGAACATCTTGTCCATTGGGTTGTGGTGATGGAATATGCAAAACATCCGAAAAGAACGGAGCATGTGAAGCAGATTGTCCAACTACACCGATAACACCTACACCTTCAGAATGCACCGCATCCGGAACACAGCCATCAAACTCTTATTGGAGTACAACGTCTTGTGCATATGAATGTAATAACGGATATGAAAAATTAGATGGACAATGTATAGTTGCGAGTAGTGGTGGGGACGAGGAAACGATACCTACTATACCTTCTGAACCTTCCGAAACCACCACTACTCCTACATCTAACAATGATATAGCTATATATGTTGTTATTGGAATACTTGTACTAGCAATAGGAGTGTTAATGTATTATGCGATAATAAAGAAATAAGGTGATATAAATGACATATAAATTTGAATTCTACGGATGGTTGCTTGCGATGGTGTTAGTGTTGAATATTTTGATTATGCTAATTACTAGTAGTTATGCAATAACGGGACTTGCAGGTATACTTTATGTAATTGGAATAATTCTAGCAATGATCGTATATGCAAAACTAAAAAAGAAAGTCTTGCTAAGTTTCAATTACTTATTGAGCGCAATACTTTCATTGGTATTTGGACAGTTAATAATATTGCTATGGATATATGCAACGTTATTTGATAAAGGATTATACCAGCACATCGGAATAAAAAAGTGATATAGGTGGAATAACTATGAAACCAAAATGTAAATGCAAAACTAAAAAATGCAAATGTAAAGAAGATAAGAAAAAGGTTGTCAAGAAAGACACAAAGAAAGTAGTTAAAAAGATTGTGAAGAAAAAGAAAAGGTGATAAAAGTGTTTGGAGATATTCTTAGGTTAAAGTGGTTGGGCTTTGGTGCAATTTACGGAATAACGACAGCGATGGCATCAATTATTCTTACAGCAATATTAATTCCATTCTTACCTACGGATATCTCCAATACTATCACCGAATATGACCCAGTCACTTCTATATTCGGAAATGTAGCTAATGAATTAATTCTTGCATTCGCCGGTTTATGTATTGTAGCAATTATCGCACTATCGGCAATTATAGGAATGATAACATGGTATTTGAACTCTTGGGCGTTGACGGTAAGCATGTATACACCGCTACGATTCGTTTTAAAGGGGTTAAATCCGTACTTGCTAATGATATATGCGGGAATGGTAATTCCGGTGGTATTGCTTATTGCGACGGTTGTGTTGATGTTTACGGGTGGAATAACCGCAACAGTTAGTATTGTTGAACTCATAATTCAATTAGTTCTTAATGTCGCTTGGATATCGGTTATTGTGTTTTTAGTAGCAATTGGATACAAGATGTTAGGTTGGAAATTACCAACCGCAAATAGAAAAGAAACTATTGGGTGAAATAACGTGGGAGTAAGCATAAGAAAGTTATTCGTATCGCTCGTTGCGATATTTGCACTAGCGATAGTGTTCCTCATAGGTAGTATTATTGCGCAACTAGGAGGAATATACGGGGCTTTCTTTAGCTTTGGCTTTCCTGAAATAAGCACGGTTGGAATGGTGGAATTCTTCACTTCTATATTTGTGTGGATAATGCAAACCGTTATTCGATTATTCCTACTTGGTGTGTTCCTATCGTTGGTATCTTTAGTAGCAGCTAAGTTTGTGCAAACGGCATTTCCAGATAAAAAAGGGTGATATAAAATGAAAAGCAAAGAACTATTTGACATGATTTTTGGAACATTTTTGCTTATACTAGGTTCAACGTTGCTTGTAAGCTCTTTAGGTGCTATTACATGGAATAGCATATTAACATTGCTTAATATTCCGTATATTGGTATCTTATTCGCGTTTGGAATAGTGATTTCGGTAATGGTGCTTATTGTTTCAATTGCTATGCTTTATTATGGAGTAAAAATGGTTAATAGAGGAGCGGGAGCTTTTAAAGGAATAATATTTGGAACAATCGGAGCAATACTATGTTTGCTAGCGGTTATTACTGAAATTTTATCTGTCGGAGGTTCTTCGTTGCTTTCTATTCCGGTGTTTATTGCAGGAGTAGCTTTTTTGGACTTCGCTTCCGGAGCAAAAGTTACAAAAAGAGTTATGGAAGTTGTACCTAAAATATGACGTGATATAGATGAACAAACTCCTCCCTTTTTTATTTCTTTTCTTTTTATTTAGTTTATCTTATTCTATTATCAAGGTGATTGCGTGAGACCTTGCTCCACTTGTGAAACAAATTGTAGATATGGTAGTTTCACATTATTGCCTCCCAACACTTCACAACGAACTACATATTTTTGTTCTAAGAAATGTTTAAAAGAATGGGTGAATATGCCATCTAATGAAAAGATGAGTAAAGCACAAAAAGAAAGATGGAAAAGACAACGAAGGTGTAGTTGTTGAATAACAACGTAATGAACATGAAGATTTTTATTGCGGTGTTATTACTTCTAGGTTTAGGTTATTCTATCAATTGTGATAATATAACCGCAGCAGGAACATATACGATGGCAAATAATTATATTGGAGCACCGTATGGAGCAAATCCTTTTGGAGCAAATGCGTGTGTAAAAATATCTTCATCTAATGTACTTTTTGATTGTGCCGGTTATAATATCACTCATAATGATTCTACATTATTAGCGTATGGAATTTTAGTAAATGGTTCTGTGTCAAATGTTACAATAAAGAATTGTACATCTATATCTAATTATACCATCACAGGTATTTATATCTATAATTCTAATAATAGCATTATTTCCAATTGTACTTCATACAACAATACAGAATATGGAATTCGAATTTCTGGAATCAATAATAGTATTACCAATAGCACTACATTTAGAAATGATGATGGTATGATTATTTACTTTTCGGATAATAACACCATTACTAGTAGTGTTTCATTTAGTAATAATAACTACGGTATTATTCTTGATAACAATTTAGAAAATATAATTATAAATAATACCATGTATAATAATACTTTGTCTGGACTTTATTTAGAATATACAAATAATAGCATCATAGAAAACAATACTATATATAATAATACACGTGGAATATTTTCTTTATTTAACACTAATTCAAACAAATTTTATTATAATAAGATATACAATAATAACTATTATGGAATAGGAACATCAGAAGATTATAATATCACATATGAAAATAATAGTGTATATAATAATACATTGCAAGGATTTTATTTGTATTCTAATACCTATATTATGTTTTTTAATAATACTATATATAATAATGGAGGAGTAGGTACGTATGCAGGAATTTGGTTTGTATCAAATTCTAATAATAATAACATAACCAACAATACCATTTATAACAATTCTAGATATGGTATTTACTTTTCAAATAGTTCTTATAACATTATTACTAACAATACATTATATTATAATACATATTATGGTATATACTTAGTTACTAATTCCACATCCAATAATATTACTTCAAATACAGCGCATAGTAATTCTAGATATGGATTTTATATCGGAACCATATATAATAATTTAACTTCTAATGTTGCTTATAGTAATGGAGGAACGGGTACATATGCAGGATTTGTTATTTCAAACGCCAATAATACACTATATAAAAATATTGCATATAACAATTCCAAATACGGAATTACGCTCGGATTAAGTGCAAATAGTACCAATATTACTAATAATACTGCATACAATAATACATACGGTTTTTACATATATAGTTTTAATAATAATTTTTCTTCTAATTACGCTATAAACAATACACTATATCAATTTTTTATATCATCATCTTCTTCAAATCTACTTTATAATAATATTATTAATGCAACAGGAATACAAGGAGTATCTTATGATAATGGCACTAATTATTGGAACACAACAAAAACATTAAGTACGAACATCTTAGGTGGAGCGAACATAGGTGGAAACTTCTACTCGGATTATCTTGGATTTGATACCGATGGTGATGGAATAGGAGACAATATTTATTCGGTGCTCGGAGGTGCAAACTATGATTATTATCCTCTAACGAATAACCACGCCGGTGTTTTCGTTTCTCCTACTTCTACAAATAATACAAATAACTTTACCTATATAATGACATTCAATTTTACATACTACACCGCAATGGATAGTTGTTTAATGGAAATTGACGGAATAAACCAAACTGGTACATTATCAGCAGATAGTTTATCTTGTAGTTATACTCTATCATATTATGAACACGTTTTCAATAACACCTATGACATAAAAGGGTGGATAAGTGAAGGGGGAAATTGGTATCCTACAAACGAAACAAGAATTATTCCGTATTATGGTTGTGGAATAATTAATCAATCGGGAACATTGCTTGCTAATGTTTCAAGAAACGGAGGAACTTGCTTCACAATAAATACTAGTGGAATAACATTTAACGGAGCGGGTTATTCTATTACTGGAGACGGAACAGCAGGTACTTATGGTATATATGTTAATGCTACGAGCAATAATACTATAGGAAACTTCACTATCACAAATCTTTTCAATGGAATATTAGTAAATGGAACAGCAGATAACAATACAATAACCAACAGCACCTTATACAACAATGTAAATTATCAGATTGCGATAGGTAATGGAACAAACAATTTAATTTATAACAATAACTTTACAGATACTCTTCTCGGATATGACAACGGCACGAATACATATTGGAACACAACAGAAGTAGTTGGAACAAACATCATAGGTGGAAATGTTATCGGAGGAAATTGGTGGAGCAATTATACCGTTGTAGATACTGATAATGACGGAATAGGAGATGCATCATTATTCATTACTACAAACGGTTTTGATTATATTCCTATCACCAATGATTTTGTTCCGGTAATAACACTAGTATCACCATCACCGTTAAACGGAACAAACAACAATACCTACGGAATGGTGTTTAATTTCTCTTCATCTGCTAATATGACAGATGTTTCTTATGTGGAAATAGATGGAATAAACCACACATGTACGATGGCTGCGGATAATCGTTCGTGTTATTACACACTTACATATTCAGAACACCTTTTTAACAACACATACGATATAATTACATATTCTCTTATAGATGGAGTAGTATATGCAAATACAGATGGACCGTATTTATTTTATTATAATGGTTGTGGTATTGTAAATACAGATGGAACACTTTCAGGGAACGTATTAATAAATGGAGACACGTGCTTTACAATAAATGCGAGTGGAATAAACTTAAATGGTAATGGTTATTCAATAACCGGAAATGGAACGGTTGGAACATATGGAGTCTATATAAATTCTACAAGCAATAGCACGATAGGTAATTTTACTATAACAAATTTCTTTAACGGAATAAACATTAATGGAACGGCAGATAATAACACATTCACCAATAGCACAGTATATGAGAACATAAATTACCAAATAGCAATAGGAAACGGAACGAATAACCTTATATATAATAACAACTTTACCGATACGCTATTTGGATATGATAACGGAACAAATACATTTTGGAATACTACATCAACAATAGGAGTGAATGTAATAGGGGGGACTACAATAGGAGGAAACTATTGGGGAGGGTATAATTGGGTTGATATAACAGGAGATGGAATAGGAGATATAACATACGTTATCGCACCGCTTGGAACAGATTTTCTTCCAATAACAAATCTAGTAGGCACATGCAATAATGTAGGTGATTGTGCTGCTAGTTTCATTTGTGTTGCGTGGGCATGTGTACCGGCAGGAGGAGGTGGTGGAACAAGTGGTGATGATAGCATGGGTTCTCCTCCACCGGAAGAACCTCCGCCCGAAGAAGTACCTCCGGAAGAAACACCAACAGAAGAGGATTCTGAAAATAATCAACAAACACCTCCGGAAGATACAGAATTGCCTTCTCCGCCCGTAGGAACACCACCAGAACAAATAGCAGAAACATTACCATTTTTCGAACCGGCAGATGCATATCTTTCTTTAGAATATGGGACTGAAATAGTATCAATAATTGTAGCATTAACAGATGGTGCGATAAAACCATCGATAACATGGTGTCCTTTGGATACGTCTTCTTCGATTGCACACTTAATAACTTTATTGTATTGCGAACAAGTAGCATTATATAGTTTATATCTAGGGGAATATCTTTGGCTTGGTGGTTTGCTATTAGGAGTTTTAATAGCAATAGTTATTACAATAATTTATATTAAAAGAAAAAACTTGCTTGATTGGGGATTATTATCAACCGCAGTACCTTCTTTGTTATTTGGAGTATTTATAATAATACTTAATAGTGCAATGCTAACGAATACATTAAGATTGATTGGGGTGGAAACATATGTCTAAAACTATAAAATACTTGGTATTTTTAATGCTCATTGGATTCTGTTTTGCAGAATGTACAGGAGAGCACATGGAAGAATCCACAACAGATGGTAATTGTTATTGCGTAGATGGTTATACATATGGATTTGATGAATATGGAGCAAAAGAATGTGTTGCTAGCATTCCATTTATAGCACCTCTTACTTTTATGTCGATAATGTGTTTAGGGATTATCGCTTTCTCAATTATTGATAGGAAGAAATGCTATAATATGCTCTTTGGTTTTTACAAAGACGATGCTTGGGGAATAAACATAGCAAGAATGTTAGCTATTGTAATGCTTATTACAACAGTTGCAGTTCTTTTGTTTGAAAAAGATACAATGAGAGCGGTGTTGTATGTCATTCCATTCGTTATAATCTTCTCAGTTAGTCTTCTTAAAAAACCAAACACGTCAGAAGGACTTCCTCTATTTGGAACAAAAGAAAATGCGTTGATAGGTGTTATGGGAGCAATTATCGTAACTTTTGGTTTTCTTATACTATTCGGTACATTATTCCATACCGCTTCAGTTATGCCTCTTGGTTCAATATCTACGTTAGAGGAAGTATCCAATAATGCACAGCTAATATTTTACAATGTAATAATGACTCCTATAAATGAAGAGTTTTTCTTTAGACTTGTAGTATTTTATGGAACAATGCTTGTTGTAACTTCGTTTGCTGCAACAAAAAGAATGGCAGAATGGTTTCCTGGTCCAATGTTTATCATAGTAGTATTGGCTGTGAGCTTGGTCTTTTCATTATTCCACATTGCAGTTGGAGATAAGAATGCATCAGACTTAATGTTCTTAGAGTTCCAATCATTTACTTGGATAACAGGAATGGTACTTACTGGAACAGTAGCTTTCCCAATTGTAGCGCATATGTTGAATAACGCACTTGCTTTACAACTCACTATTCCACTAATAATAATGTATTTTATAGTTCCATTATTTGTAGTAGTTGTATTATTCTATGTATTTGAATCACAAACAAAGAGGTTTAAACCATGAACTGGATAGGACATCAGGTATCGACGTTAATCCTTGCGGTTGTCTTAGTGTGGGGATTGCTTCATTTCGGTATAATCGAGGATACTCCACAAACTTACGAATATGCAGCGATGTTCATTGCCTTAGCGGTCTTCGCTGCTCTTATTCCAGATATGGATGCCGAGCATAGCAAGATGAGCCAGTATCTGAAGGGAGCAACAATAGTTTTGGCTGCTGCAGTTGCTTATACAGTTGGTCAGGACTTAGTGCAACAAGCAATAATATTCATAGTTATCGCGGTTCCCTCTCTTGTGTGCCAATCGTTCTTTAGACCAAGACACAGAGGATTTGTTCATTCACATACTTGTGGGTGCATCGTTGCAATAGTTATTTCTTTATCAGCAGTTACATTACTTGGATGTAGCATGGAGATGGGAATGTTGATATTTGCAGGAATAGGAATGGGATATTTCTGTCATTTGCTAGAAGATGGTTACGCAATAAAATTAAAGTGATGTTTATGGAAAATGGTGAAGAAAATAAAAGAGGATTTTCTATGACAAGAGCATTACTAATACTAATAGGTTTGATTGTTCTTTGTGCTGGAATAACGTATGCAAACGGAGGATTGATGTAAATGCGCCCTCTACTTCCCCTCTTGGTTTTTCTTCTTATCCTCTCCAGCGTGAGTTTTGCAACGTGGGCGAACAGTTCTTATGCGTTTAGGTCATGCATTATTTCAAACATAACCTCAAACCAAACCCTTCTTCCTCTCGTGGATTTGAATGAAAGCAAAACCAACGGAAACGATATTAGGGTTGTGTGGGAGAACTCAACAACCGAACTCTCATTTTGGCGGGCAGGATTTACGAACATAGGAACTACTTACCTATGGACTTCTGCAAATGCAAGCGGGAGCATTTGGGTTAATACGACTGCGATTCAAGGAACGGATAGAACAAATGCCCAACTCTGCATTTACTACAATGCAACGGGAGTTTTAGACAACTCAAACGGGAGCAAGGTGTTCTTTTATTGGGATGACTTCAACGCAACGTGGGTAAATAGAACTGGAGTGGGTTATGGTTCAACCCCCACCGTATGCTCTTTAGGAAGTGATGAATGGGATTGTCAGGGGAAAGCCGGAGTAGATGGAGGGTGGGCATTTAGCAACCAACCGATACCTAAAACAAATATAATTTTTGAATGTTTGATGAAAGCAAACCCTGGCGGGAATTGGAACGGATTTGGAGTTGCAAATAAAACGCACTCAACCACGTTCCCCTATGAAAGAATGGAAGGGGAATGGTTGTTAGATGGAAGAACAGGAAACCTAATCAATGCGACATACACCACTTCTGATTTGGGAACATATACGGCAAATGTGTGGTATGATACAATCGTTAATATCTCTTCGGTTGGGATTACCACGACAACTTCTTTAGGTGCATATTCTTCCGCTACCACTCCGTTGGCAAGTTCTTCCCCTGTTGTCGGGTTAACCTGTGCCGGAAGCACTACAAACTATTGCGCTTGGGATAACTGCACAGTAAGAGAACAAACCACAGCGCCAACCTTCGGGAGTTGGGGAGCGGAAGAAACACAGCCATCAGGAGCAAGCAACTGCACGGTCGCGGTTTCCCTATCCTCTCCCACAGACGAAACTTCCAGCACAGCAAGTAGCCAAACCTTAACCGCAAATGCTACTCTTAATGTAGGCTGTACAAATGCAACTGTTCTATTTTATCTAGATGGAGTGAATACCGTAAATTCTTCTCTATTAACTATTAACGGAACAACTAGCACAACAGCACAAAGCATAAGTTTGGGAGCACATAGTTGGTATGCCTTTATTATTGGAGATGAAAACACGACAAATAACCAAACTATAAATGCAACAAGTTCAACATGGGATTTATATAGACCACAGACACCTTCTCTTTCAGATGGGTTCTTTGGATGGGATAGCGAAACAATACCTGCAGAAAGCACAATAAACACGTCATTAACTACATATGGTTATACTCTTGTTGGATTACATTTGAATTACTCAGATTTTGATACAAATTGGACATTGGTTAAAAATAGAATAAATTATTCTTATATAGAACACAATATACCGACATTCTTTACTATTTATTTCACTAGTGCTAATTGGAGTGTTTATAATACAGAATGCGAAAAAATAAATGCAAACTTCACAGATTTAAAATCATATCCGTATTCAGATGGAATTGCTTTTGTAGTCATTGAAATAAACACAAGTGCTACAGAGGGAAATCAGACTCTATTCGTTAATAAAATATCTGAATGTATCATGAATGCAACAGCAAATAGGTTTAACATATATTCAGAATATAAAAATGCAAGTCTAGATACAGATTTTGTAAGTAATTATTCATTTAATAAAATAACGGATGATGGAAATTTAACGACATACATAGAAACAGAAAAAGGATTTATAAGGAATTCATCTTCTATAACCAGAATTTATTCTGGAGAAAATTCTGCATTTAAATCTACTTCATCAAGTTATTACAATAAAATAATATTAAATTTGAGAGGAATTCCAACCGGAGTAGCATTCGCGGATGATGCAAATGTAGGTGAAATAAGTAATGGAGATGTCATAATATATAATAATGGTTCAACAACAACAAATGTTAGCGTAGATTTAACATCCAAATATCCAAACGATGGATGGGATAAACAGACATATGCTCTTTATGCTAATATAACAAACGCAGGTAATATAGATGTTGAAGTTCAAGGTTATAATGCTACTATGTTATTTATAGATAACTTCACTAGAATAGAAATGTATAGTGATTCTCTTTCTACTCTTAGAAAGAATGTTGCTACAACTGAATACGAACAAGATTACTTTTCCGGTGGAACGGCAGATGGTTCTTATCAATCAAAAGAGACTACGGATATTAGAGGTGAAGCGTGGGATGGTTCTTATATTAAATCTAACTTATTCCATACTTATGAACTTTTACCATATACAAAAGTAGTAAACTTCACAGATTATGATTACATTGTAATAGCAAAGGGAAGCAATACTCCTGCAATTGTGACTGCATCAATTGGTGCAACCAATCTAAATAAAACATTTGGATACATGTCAGTTGCGAATTATGATAATTCTTCGGAAAGTAATTGTTCTGCAATAAATGCTTGGGAAACCGCTAAGAAAATAGAAATACTTGATTGGAAAGTTAATTATTCCATAGGAGGAGTATTTATAGATGGATTTGATATAGGTGCGTACTATTATTCTGCTTGTTTTGAAGCTAGAATAAAGAGACTAATGGATTATGGTCATAGTTTAAATTTAAAACTCGCTGCGAATACGTATACCGTATATCAAAACGTATCTCACTATGGAGATTATGTAATGAGAGAAAGTTGCATTTCAAGATGGGATGGGGTGAATGCAAGTGCTCCTATTTATTATTATGAAAATATGACGTTAATGGAAGCAAATGCGAATTATTTGAATAGTATTAATAAACCCGTATGGTGTATGGCGTTCGGTGATGTAGATGATTATGATAAACTTGCGTATGATTATGCAGGATTTGCAGTATTATATGGAACAGAAGGAAATGCATTTAGATACGCACAACCAGATTTTCAATCACAAAGAGAAGTAAGAGTAGCAGACTATGGAACACAACTTTCTTCAATGGTTAAAGCAAACGCTACAAATTGGTATAGAGTTTATTCAAATGGAATAGTGCATTTCGACCCAACTAGAACAGTTCCATTTGTAAATGGAAAGTATTATTGGTTTGATAATGGGGAAACAATAAATGCAATAACTGTGTCTGCGTTTTTCCAAGTTACCGGATTTGAGAATTGTGGCTCTGGTCACAATCAATACATAGTCCTTAATTGGACCGATGCAACCAAACAAGAAGTTGACGAATGTACGGACGTAGGTGCTGTTTCTTGGGCTGGTGGAACGGTAACAAAAACATTTAATGCTACTATAGATTACCAACCTTCTGGTCATTATTACATTTGGATTTATCCAAAAGATAGAGCAAATACAACCGGAATGAATGTGTGGAATAGAGCAAATACCGAAACAGGAGTTCATTCTTGGTATAATGATACTTCAAATGGTGCTCCCGTATCATGGTCTGAATATGGAAGAAGTGGAGTAACAGGTAATAACCAAACAGTTAATTGGGACTTTAATTTAACTATTAATAGAAGTTATTCAACGGCGATAGACACGGGAATAACAACTATAACTGCTTCTAATGCTTATCATATTACTACAACAAAAGAAGGATATAATATAACCATAGTTAGTGCAAAAACTTATGATATTCCAATTCTTGTTTATGAACAACAACTAGCAACCGACTCGTTGTATTTCATAAGATACAATGTAACGGGATTAGGATATACAAACGGTAATGCAGATTGCATCGGTGAAATACCTACACTTACTTATACTCTAGCAGATGGAGGATTACATGGAGCCTGTGTTCTTGCTTCAGGAGCAACTTATTATGTTAGAATAGAAGCACCTACGTCATCTAATAAATATTATGAAATAGAAAGTGGATATGCTCCAAATGTTGTTAATTTGATTAATGTAAATGGTTATTCCGTAAATTCTTCATTTTATTCACTAACCGGATTATTAAATGTAAGCTATAATGTAACGGATAATGATAGTGCAACAACTAATTGCACGGTGTTAATAAACGGTACAAATTATGGTCAAAATACATCTACTTTAAATAACACAAATACTTTAATAACTACATCTCCTTCTTTAGCTAACGGAAGTTATGTGTTTATCGTATCTTGTAACGATGGAACTTTTACGGTGAATAGTTCTTCATTAACGATGAACATAAGTAGATATGGTCCTACGTTAGTTAATATAACACAAATAGATGGAGAACTTAATGGTTCAATAATAACAGATACAACACCTAACGTAGAATTTTATGTTCAAGACCCAGATAACACTACATTAGAATGTACATTATGGGTAGATGGAGCTACACACGGAACAAATAGCACGGTAGCGAATAACACATTAACAAACATCACACCAGACTTTACATTATTGTATGGAACAGAATATCATTTTGTTATCAAATGCTCTGATGGATTAATATTATTAGCAAGTGAAGAATGGGTAGAGAACACTACAACCCCAACTATAGGTTGGGAAAACCCTACTCCTACCGATAGCGTAAATAATTTTACTTATGGAATAAAATTCAATTGCTCTTCTGATGTCCCTATTACTGATGATTCATACATAGAAATAGATGGCGCAAACAAATCTTGTATAATGGGTACAAATAACCTTACATGTTCATATTCATTACCATATTCAGAACACGTATTCAACAACTCCTACGATGCAATATGTTATATGAACTTTTCTGGAACATATTACAATGGTTCTAATAGAACTTTTAACTATTATGGTTGTGGATATGTTAATTCTAATGCAAATCTTTTATCTAATCTTGATGGAAGCGGAATAACTTGCCTTACTATGAACGCTAGTGGAATAACTATTGATTGTAATAGTTATTGGATAGATGGAAATGATGCAGCAGCTACATATGGTATTTATTCTTATTTGGTAGAAAACAACACTATTCAAGAATGTCATATAACAGATTTTACAAATGGAATTAGAATTAAAGAAAGCGATTATAATACTATTAATAATAATACTCTATCAAGCAACACTTATGGTATTTATGTGTGGAATAGCACTTTAAACAATGTGACTAACAATGTTGCATTTGGAGATACTACATACGGAATAACGACTGCTACCGATTCAGATTTTATTAAAATAGAAAACAATCTAGTATATAGCACGGGAACAGGAATTTATGTACAAGGAAGTTTTAATAATGTGACTAATAATACCGCATATGGTTCAACAACTGGAATAGATATTGAATCATCAGCAAACGTTTCCTTAAACGTGATATTCAATAACGCTAACTATGGTCTTTCCGTTAGAGGAACAACTAGTACCATATTCAATAATACCGCATATAATAATACTCTAGCAGGACTTATGGCAGGAGCGAATGATATTGTTTATGCTAATAATACGATTTATAATAATGTAGATTACCAATTAGTATCTAATAATGATAATTGTTATTTCTATAACAATAATTTCACAGCATACGGAATACAAGGAGTAGCAAATAATGTAGGAATAAATAATTTTTGGAATACTACCAACGTTCTTATAACTAATATCATTGGAGGTTCAAACATAGGTGGTAATTATTGGAGTAATTACAATGGATGGGATACGAATGGAGATGGCATTGGAAATACAGCAACTTATATTGTAAGCGTTGGAGAAATTGATTATTTGCCACTCACGAATAATAATAACTATGGTCCAAGTGGAATAAACATAACACATATAGATAGTCAACTTAATGCTTCTACAATTACAGACCAAACACCAAACGTAGAATTTATTTTTCATGATGCAGATAATACGACACTTAATTGTACGGTTTATGTAAATGGAGTTGCTAGTGGATGGAATAGCACCACGAATTATACTTCTACAAACATTACAATTAATCAAACTCTTCCATATGGAGTAACATATAACTTTACTGTGAATTGTACTGATGTAATAAGCACGAATGTTTCATTACAATGGCAAGAAACGTATGCGGGTATTCCGAACACTCCGAATGTAAGTATTTCCGCAGATAGAACACCAATATATGCTCCAACTAATCTTACTTGTAATGCAACAATTTACGATGCAATAGGAGCGGGAATAAACGTAACATTCTTCTATTATGAGAACGGAACAATAATAGATGCGTATAATGCAACATATCTTAATCAACATAGTGGATGGACAATAAACGATACCGTTTTGTATTCAGAAGGACTACATTTTTGGACAAATTATTCGTGCTCTGCTTACACTTCAAATATTGTAGGAACTTCAGGAACAGGAAATTCTACTAACCTTACGATTGGTTATGTTATTCCAACTATTAACATAACTAGTATAGATTCGCAAGCGAATAACACTAGTTTAAATGATAGTACTCCAACCGTGGAATATAATATTACAAATACGGTGAATAGTGTTTCAACCGGAGAATTGTTTATTAACGGAACAAGTTATGGAATAAATACAACGTCTCTTAATAACACTTTAAACAACATTACTGCTAGTCCATCTTTAGCATCTGGAAATTATTCATTTGTAATAGAGAGTTGTGATGGAGCATATTGTATAAATTCTTCTGCATGGCTTATGGAGATTAATGGAACTCCCATAGTGGTAACAATAATTATACCAATAGAAGATTATATTTATAACGGAACAACGACGTCAATAAATTATACTGCATTTAGCGCATTAGGAGTAGATTATTGTTGGTATTCATTAAACGGCGGTACAAATACCACGATACCTTTATGTAATAACTTTACGGCTATATTAGCAGAAGGACCAAACAATATAACAATTTGGGCTAATGATACGGCAAACAACATAGGAAGCGATTCGGTATCTAACTTCTTGTATATAAATTTCTCATATGTTGGACCACTCAATAATTCATATTACTTTAACAATTCTACAAATGTAACTTTCTATGTAAATGGAAGCAATAGCACATATTTGTGTAGTTATTATGTAGATGGTATCTTAAATAACACTGTTATATATACCACTAACGGAACACATATTTATACGATAAACGGAACAACATTAGGTCCAACTATAGTTAGTATGAATTGTTCTACAACCGGAACAAATTTAAGTGTTGGAAATTATACATTTTATTATTTCCCGCAATTAATAAATGCTACTCCACACACTTCAACTTGGGGTGATGGAATACCTGTACCATTTGAGGCAGAGTATTATAACCCGTATGGAATAGATATGCCTCTCCTTATTACATTAGAAGGACATACATTTAATCCCGATAGTTGTGTTGATACCGCTAATAATTGCACATATAATCATGCATTTGTGGCGGGTGTTTATCCGTATCACTTTGAAATAATTGATAATGCTTCTGTAACGGTTTCTTCTTTAACATATATTATAACCGTGGAAGGAATAGATATGGGCGAAGGAGGTGGTGGAGGAGCAGGTATAGGTGAAGAAGATGGAGTAGGTGCGAATGAAACCGAGGAAGTGTCAGAAGAAGAATCGATAGAAATAGAATTACCCGCACTTCCGATAGCGAGCATAGATGGAATTACAAGTTTTGGAAACACAGTAGCAATAACCGTGGAAAAAATATTGACGGGCATGGAAGAAAAGCAATTGTGTTGTCCGGTATTTGGCTTCGGCGCAATAATAATAATAGGTTATTTGTGGTTTGCTAGAAGAAGAAAGAAAGATTGAGGTGAATACTATGGTGTCTGGAAAAAACATATGTCCAATTTGCAGAAAGAAATATTCTGTAAAAAAGGAAAGTAAGATGAAAATCGGTAAAGACCATGTATGCTTAAAATGTTATCGCAAAGTTAAACCAAGATTGGAATGGTGAATACGAATTGAAATGCTAATGACAGGATTACTCGTAGGGATTTTCTATGGGTTATTTATATGCTTCACTACATTAACAATAGCATGTCTTTGGATTTATCAAATAGCACTAGAGGTGGAATAAATGAAAAAGAAAAACGATATAATAAATAATTTGACAATGAACACCGGAGTTTGGATATTCTTAGCTATAATAGCTATATGCATAACAGCATATTATATTATTCCAGAATTTAAAATAATCATTAATAACTATATAGAAGGCGGTGGATTTGGTTCTGGTAGCAATCCGGATAATCCAGATTATACACCAGAGCCAGCAACAACTTGCGCATCATTAAATTTAGCAACTGAATTTAGTAATTGGATGGGTGCAAGTAATCTTGCAGCATTTGGAAATTCTTGTACTAGTGGTGGAGGAATATGGAAAGCAGACGCTGATGAAGTTGGATGTTCTGTGCCTCCTGCATATACAATAACATGCGGAACTATGTTCTTAAATCAGCTTGAGAACTATTGCGTGAATACATTAAAAGCAGATTGGGTATGCAGCAATACAGCTCATTATGTTGGGTGTCTTTGCGATAAAAATCCACCTGAAGCACAAGATGATAACCAAGACCAATACACTTGTGCTTGGCATAGCATAGTATTATCCCAAACAGGACAATGCGATGGAACTTTCCCGCAAGGAACTACTTGCCAGCAAACGGGTGCAGAAGCATGTGAATGCAAACCACCAATTGAACAAGAAATACATTCGGTTGGAACAATATTTGTTTCCGCAACAAAGTGGAACGGAGCATTCGGAGGTCTTACAGGTGGTGATGAGAAGTGCCAAGTTGCTTCTCAGTATTCAACCCTTGGTCTTACCGGAACTTGGAAAATACTTGCAAGCGATGCAACGATTAATGCAAAAGATAGAATAACCGATACAACGTATAGAACGATTAATGGAGATTTAATAGCAAATAGCAAAGCGGATTTATTCGATGGAACTTTATCACATGCAGTTGATAGAGATGAGAATAATTTGCTTACAGGGGGTGTAGATGTTTGGACCGGAACTAACGTAGGTGGAAATTCCTATAATGGCGGGGATTTGGGAACTAATTGCCATAATTGGGGATGGGTTACAGCAGGATACTTTGGTATTGTTGGAAATTCAGGAAGTAATGCGGTTCCTTGGATTGAGAATACTATAACAAAAGAATGCAAAGATGCGCAACACATCTATTGCGTGAGGGTGGCTTGAATGAAAAAGAAAAAAGAAATTACTGTAGGTCAGATGATTGGGATATTTCTTATAGTTTTTGGTGGAAGCATTGCTCTATCATCTTTTTTCCCGGATGTCATACAATTCTCTTATATGGTGCAAAGAGTATTTGCGGGAATGGTATTTGCGGTAATTGGATTTATTTTTATAAAATCTTGGTGATGTGATAATTATGAAAAATATAGAAACTTTTATCAAAAACCATTGGGTACTTCTACTCGCTGTGTTTTTTGTTGTAGAAGGAATTTTGTTGCAAGGAATCGTTGATGTGTTTGCTGGAATAAGTTGCTTTCTTTTTTGGACAAAAAAATATTGGTAAATGGGTGATATGAAATGAAAAACGAAATAATGGCACTATGTATTATTGGAATACTGTTTGCACAAACAGCAGATGTAGTTTCTCCTAGTGATGGATTTGCTTATACCATTAAAGAGATGACGAGGAATATAAATGTTGTGATAACCGACATTATTGGAGATGAAGTTTCACAAGCAAAGGTAAGAATGGAAATTCAGCAGCAATTGTATTTAGAAATGAATAAAGAGATGCAATTAGGAAAACCAATTACAGCACTTGAATCAAAGGAAATACAGATAAGAAACGAAATACAAACAAGGATTGCTGCGGTAACTCTTGGCACAACGTCTGCAAGCAAGGATGAAATTATTCTTCAAAAACAAAGAGAAAGACTTCAACTAGAAATAAATCTGCATGAGCAAACGATGACACAGCAACAAACCCAACTTCAAACTCAATTGCAAGAAAAATCTCAAACCTCTATTGAAACCATGTTGCAAACACAAGAGCAATCTGGAACTTCTCAAACAGAAGAGGGACAAGAAAATCAGTATAAACAAAGTGGAAGTTCGTCGTGAGGTGATATATATGAAAATAAATTGGAAAGAATTGGCGCACTATATTGTAGGAGGAATAGCACTTTTAGCTATATGGATTCCTCTGATGAACTTTTTAGGTAATGTATACCTAACATCGGTCGTGTGGTTATTGGGTTATATTGTAATCGACCAGATACTCCACAAACTTATAATGAAACACGATGTAAGTATTATAAAAATATAAGGTGATAAATTATGGCAACAGCAAAGCAGAAAGCATGGAGAAAACAGTTTGCAAAGATGTATGCACACAATAGGTTTAAGAAGAAAAAGAAATAATTATTTTATGTGTGCGCGATGACAAAGGAGGTGATAAACAAGACATGTGTATTTATAAAGATTTTGAAATAACATACATAGACAAACCAGAAGGCGTATACATAGTCGCAAGAGGAAAGAAAGTATGTCTTCAAGATGGTGAATTCGCCAATCGGAGAGAAGCATTTAATAGAATAAAAAATGATATAGATAAATTAATGAGGTGAAATAACATGACAAAGAAAGGAATATTTGAAGGTTTGGTTATTGGACATGGTCAAGGTGGTCTTGGGCGTTCTACAATACATGAAAAGTTCACAAGTCTATCTGGTCTATCAACTATACTAGAAAGAATAAGGAAAGAATATGGTTATTTCGAAGTAGATATAAAAGCGCATGCCGAAGAATGAGGTAAAAATATGATACGAACAATAAAACACTACCTGTTGTTATTGCTCATGTTCTTTGGATTTACTATTATGATTTGGGGAATAGTGACTATCGCAGAAACCTATATTGGTGATGCAAGCACGCTTATATTGCTAGGAATAGGCATGATAATAGTTGGCGCGTTATTTTCTAATGGTGGTGTAATACAAACTGTTAAGAATTTTATATCCACGAAGGTGAAAAAGTGAATCAAGTATATCTATCAGACCATGAGAAAATCTTTATTACGCAAGCAATAGTATCTTATTTAGCAAATGTGAACGTAAATGAAAAGGTTAGAATGCAATATGCAAATATATTAAATAAAATGCAAAGAACAAGAAGGTGATGAAAACATGAATGCTTGGTCTAAAGCACCACCCAAAAACCTGAAACAAATGGATATGTATTATAGCAAAAAAGATTTGGTAAAAGTTGCCAATATTTTAAAGCGACGCGGATATAAAGTAGAGAGTAGAATTTTATATGGGGACTCTATGCCCTATCGTCTCTTTACCAATGCCCGTTATGGAATAGATATTATATATAATGAAACGGGAAATGGTGAATTAATAGTGTTAAAAAATAAATAAAGAAGAAGAGCAAAGGGTTATAAATAGTATGGAATATATGATATAAGGTGATAAACTATGGTAAGAACAAAAGATACGTATATGGTAATCGTGATACCAAAAAGTGGTGGTCCAAATATGGCTATGACACCCGACTTTAAGACGCTTAAAGGTTTGATGAATTTTGTTAAAAGGAAATACATAGACCAAGGATTTGATAATCTATAAGGTGAAATAAAATGAAACCATATGTTTTATCAAGTAGAGAGTCTCAACAATTTAATCAAAATATTGAAAATTGGAAAACAATTTTTAAAGAGGATTTAAAAATAAAAATGCGAGAAGCGGATATTGAATATAAAAAATATAAAGAAGATGAAAATAACAATATGATACATTTGCAAGAAGCGTGTGAGAAGTTGTATAGTGCTGTTGAGAATTTTCTCATGGCAAAATATGATAAACAAGAAAGAGGATATCAAGCAATATCTTATCGTGTGATGAACAACGAAAAAGATAGTAGTTTGTTAAATGATGCCGTGCAATTACATTATTTTTTCTATAATGGAGAAGTAAGTGCATTGAGACAGATAGCAGAAAGAAGATACAAGAGTGTTATAAATAAATTAAAAGCAAGATTGAGGTGAAATAACATGGGACTATTAGGACCAGATGAACCGGATGAAAAGACAATCGAGGGTATTCTTTGCCATCGTATAGTAGATAAGGAAGGAAGAAACTTTCCTACTAGAGCAGAAGCTGAACGATGGAAAAGAGAAGCTGAAATGGATGGGTTTATTGCACATGTAAGAAGCAATTCCACCACCCAAGACTATGAACTTTGGGTTAGCTATATACCAAGGTCTGAGCTTCCTGGAGAGGGAATGCCGAAGAAGGTGGAATAAATAAAAAGGTGATACCGATAATAAAGTTTATTTACAAAACACAAAATAAAAATTCAATGTGTGATTGTATAATAAAGAAATATGCAACAATAGAAACAGACATAGGAGAAATAGGAGACGTAGAGATGTTATTTATGTGTTGCCTTAAACGCAATTCGGAACATTGTAGTAGGAATTGGTTAGTAAAAGAATTAGGTTGTTATCCGATGTTATTTGGTATTGGATTTGATGAACCTTTTCAGCGAAAAGGATTCGGAACTAAGGTTGCTAAAATGGTGCGAAGGAAATTTGGTAAGTTTATAGGAGAAGCGAACACAATAAGCGCACAAGCTTTTTGGCATAGTATTAAAAATGTAAGGTTTTATAATAATATACAGTTTGTATATGAATAACGGCGATGTAAATGAAAATAAAACACATCCAAGACAATGTCTATTGGGTCTTTTCCGAACGAGATGCAAGGAAGCATTACTTAGTAGAGATAGATACCTATGACGAGTATGCGGGGCATTGCACATGCTTATCTTATAGATTTAGGCACGGGCAACCTTGCAAGCATATATTAGAAGTTAGGAAAAAACATTATGGATTGAAAATGTGAAGGTGAAATAACATGATAACAAAGTGGGATTTATTGAAAATAAACGCAAAGGAGATGCTTAAACATTCTAAATTAGAATATACGCAATATGAAAAAACGGGAGAAATCGTTTATCTTCAGCAAGCGGGAGAGAAACTATTCAATGCGTTTTCTAGATATTTAGAAATAAAATATAATGTGATAACAACAAATCATGATGATATAAGGATGCTATCTACAAGAGACCAAAGAAATTTTGACCTAATGTCTAAAATGGATGCTTTACATGAATTTTTTTATCATGGTGGTATGAGTGAAGCGCATGGATATGCGAAGAAAACTTATAATGAAGTCGTTAAATCGTTAGAAAATAGAATTAATGCTTTATGAGGTGAAATAACTATGGGTCATGAGCCATTTGAACTTTCTCAAAATCAAAGAGAGATGGTTAAATACAACGCTAAAGGTATGTTAGAATACTCTAGTAAAGAATATCAAAGATATCTTAGTAGCGATAGACAAAAAATAATACACCTACAACAAGCAGGAGAAAAACTTGTTTCTGCGTTTGGAGAATATATCGATTTCGTGAATAATACTTCATTTGGAAATCATGGAGAGCGAACAAGGCACATTAGAGAAAAAGAATTAAGTGAGTTATTTCAAGAAGCAAATGCTTTGCATGAGTTCTTTTATGAAGGAGAAGTAAATTATCAACGAGGATTTATTGAAGAACTTTATCTTAGGGTAAGAAGAAAAATAAAGAGTAGAATAACCAAAATGAGGTGAACTATGTTAAGAAAAAAGAAGAAAACTGAAACATCAAGATATATCGATAGAGCAGTATATTTTGAATCTGGAGAATATGACCGAGACGTAGCTAGATTATGGAATAACACTCCTAGAAAAAGAGGTGAGACCGCTTTATCTAGATTACGTCGTATAAATAAAAAGTTAGTAGCAATACAAAAACGAAAACAGGTGATATGAAATGGGAAGAACAATTGCAAGAAAAAAAATAGGAAAAAACTATATGGTAGAACTTGTCTATTTCAGAGATGGATATAGATTGTATCCTTATAGAAAAGTTCGAGGACAATGGCACGAAGGAAGCGGGGAAGTGTTTGGTAAATTTAACACACTAGAAGAAGCCAAAGAAGAATACAAAAAGGTGACACCAAACATGATATTAACGCTTTCTGTCGGATTAAGGAATTTATAAAGGTGATAACTATGGGAACGACAATACATTTTAAAATATTAAAAAGTGGAAATAAATCATGGTGGAATGCGACAGCAAATAGAATAAACGACTATGGAGAAAAACATAATCTTCCCGTAGAACCGATGCCTTCAATCGAAGAATGTAGGAATTTAGGAGGAGGTTTTGTTAAAACATATGCAAAACAACCTTATCATAATAAGGTAATTAATATGCTCAAGGCATCAAGAACACATGGATTTGTTGTAGAAGTAAGAGATGAATTAGATAATCGCGTAAGGAGATATGGGAAATAAGAAACGAGAGTGATAATATGATAAATACATACGTCGTAACTATACGCGGACAGAAAGTTCTAGCATGGGGGCATTCAACAAAAGAAGTCGAAGACAAATGGAAACAATTTGTTTATGAAATGACACACAAAAGAGTGGGAGCAAAAGCAAAATTGGTTGCTAAAAATAAAGTTTTGAATGAATATGACGGGGTGAAATAACAATGCCTAGACTACCAAATTATGAACTAGAAGATAAAATACGTTCCGAAGGCAAGCATAGCAAGCCCTTTTATTTTTCGCCGTTCAAAAACGTTTGGTCGGAGAACATATTTTATCACGGAAAAACATACTATATTGTGGTTTTCAGAAGCACCATTCGTACTTGGGATGATGTAATCTTTACCACTAAGCAAGAAGCCCTTAAATTCGCTAGGAGGGTGACGAAGAAAGCGGATTCATTAACGCAATAACATCGAATATAGTGCCTTTGTTATTTCATCTAATTTTTATTTTTCTCATAAATTATTCGATTTTTTCTACTTTTTCGCCCCTTTACGATTAGGATATATTTAAATCTTTGCTTTTTCAAACCTACTCTTATTTAAATCCTTGCCATCTAGAAGTTTAATGGTGAAAACCAATGAATGACCAAGAATTTGAAGCAATAGGAAAGAAAGTGAAGCCGTTCCTCGTAAAAATGAGGATGGGCGAGGAAGTAAAGATGTCTGACGCCGAGAAAAAGGATATGGCGCGGTATCTTGAGGAAAGGGCAGGGCGTCCATACAAGAACCGCAGGCTCGGGAAAAGCGTTTTGACGGAAGACCTTAAAGACGAATTGAAAGGTAAGGTGTTGACCAACCAGTACGCTTCCAAGATTAAGTCGATGCTGAGAGGAGACCTTTTTGACCAGCTTAGGGCGGATGTGGAGCAAGCAAATAAGGACGGTTCCAAAGTTCTTGTTTTCGGTGCATCCAATAAGGCAGCGAGAGCGGAGCGCAAGGAGAAGCGTGAGGCAGAAAAGGAAGCCAAGGCAAAGGAGCGTGCTAAGAACAAGGCAAAGCGCGAATCCGACAAGGCAAAGAAACTAGAGGATGCTGCAGATAGGAGAAACAAGATTGCAGCGAAATACGAAGCCAAGGCAAAGCAAGCACGTGAGCGTGCAGATGCCATGAAGAAGGAGTAAATTCCTTCTTTATCTTCTTTTTCTTTCTTTTTATAGTGATATAATCTAATCCTGAAAATAGGTTCTAACCTAAACTACACCGCCTACAAGGGGGTAAATTTCGATTATCTTAGGGTGTCCCTAATCCACTATTAAAATAAGGCAAGTACGCTAAAAAGGGCGTTTGCGACCGTTTAATCAGTTATTTAGTTATTTACAGTTATTTAAGGGTGGTTTTTTCTTAGTTTTACGTCGTGAAAACATGCCAGTTATTTAGTTATTTATAAACAACTATAAGGAGATATAAAAAAACTAGTTACACGGTTCTTGTATTACCTAGTTCTCAGACGTGAATATCTTGTTTACACGCTTGTATTTGTGGATTGTATACCGAGAAATCAAGGTTGGCGCTCGACGGTGTTTTTTATATAGTTTAGTTATTTAAATAACTGAAATTTAACGACGTAGAACGTGCCCATAGAACTAGTAAATAACTGGCTTAAAAATTAAATAACTGGAAGTTCTACGATTTTATCTATGATGGATTATTTGCTGCCGTGAGAGGAACTTGATAAATATTTGCGTTTCTCTCGCCTTTCTTTAAAATTAGATACTTTCCCGCAACTAAATCTGTAAGAAAGTCTTTAGTTCTATTCTCTCCTAAATCCCAATCCTTTTTAAATAAATTTAGCAAAGCAAAAACAAGTCTACTTTGCGTAGGAACTTTGCCTTCTTGCGTAATAAGTTCGATTGCGTTATAAATAATAAGCAAACGGACTGCGTCGTCTTTATCTAACGAAGGTAGATATTTTTTTGTAAATAAAGATGAAATTGCATCCATTCCTTTTATAGCAATTTCTGTCCCTATCTTAAGCTCATCTAAACCTATTTCCGAACATCCGTTAATAATTGCGACTTGACTAGCTATTTTTTTATCATACATAATGTTTCTATTGAAAAAACCTTGCATTAAATTTTGTTTTTCGCCATCTGGAAATTGCTCTAAAATTTTATCTTCAATTTCCCTTCTTCCTCTCGAATAGTCTTTCATGATAGATAAATTAAAACCTATTTTGTTCCAATGGTCGTTTTTATTTTTTAATGGTGTAATGATTCCTTTTGCTATATCACAAAACTTTTTTAATTCTTCTTCTTTTTCATTATAATATTTGGTCGTTGCATCTCTATTATCTATTTCGTCTCTTAGTTTTGCACTTTCTTCTTTTGAAAGTAAATTATAAGTCAATAGAAACCTTTGAAGAGTACCATTACTAAGGATGGAATTATTAAGCGTTGTTTGATTAATGATAGCGGCTGAACAGATACTAGCGTTCGTATAAAAAATAGGTGAAGTTCCGTCTTTATTTAAATCCTTTCTTGTTCCGAAAGAGTACTCTCCAGGTTCATCCAATACGGAACGTAAAGTCGTACCAAAATCTCCATATTCTTGTTTGTTTGGCTGAACAATATTTTCTCCTTCTGACCACATTACACAATGATATCCTTGTAGAGTGCCATCGATCCATTTTGTTTGTTTGCTTTGCGTATCATTGCCTCCTTTAAGCCATTGTGAACTAACAGAAGAATCTGCATAAATAGAAGATATTCCATACGCATCGAATAAAGTACGATTAAATTTCATTACGATTCCTTTTCCGGTTCCTGTTGATTGATAAGAAAAAATATTTATACGATTAGAAACAATAGTTTCTCCTATTGCGGAATAGTAACCTGATGTTCTAAAATAATATTCTTTCTTTTTATTTGAATCTGTTCGAGTATAATTACACAATGCTTGACCAAGAAAGACATGAAGATACGGTTTGATAAGACGCTCACTAAGTGCTACTCTTTCTTTGAATAACTTTATATAAGCATCTAGTAACACATCATAGTTAGACATCCCGCTCACCTTCTTTGGAAGATGTTTCATCCATTCTAATTTCCATTCGAACTATTTTCTTTTTCTGAATTGCTTCTATTATATTTTTCTCTTCATTTGTCATTAAGTAGACGAAATCGGTATCTTCTCGAACAAATATACCACTTTTGGGAGTAGCTCTACCATAATCATCATAAATTATTTTTCTCCATTCTTTGTTTTCCATTCTAATCACCTTAATAATTATTGAAGTTTATTTTTCTAATGTATTATAAATATTTTCAAGAATACATTCAATAGAAAGGAGTCTATCCGCAATAGTTTCAAGAGCTCTTACTTTTTTACATTCTAAATCAGTTTTACAAAAAATCCCATCTTTATATCTTAATTCTTTTCCACAAAAAGTACATTTTTTCGGACCCATTCCAATCACCTATTCTTCCAATCTCTTATATTAGGTAGTCCCTCTTTTTAATCCTTTGCTTTTTCCGACATTTTACGACAGTGAATATTTTGGTCGCCAAAAACATGGCGGTAGAAACGTGTTCAACAAAATAATAGTTTCAATAATTCTTCTTTGCAAAGTTATTTAAATCTTTGTTTTCACAAGGTTTCTTAAACCTTTGCCTATTCGTTATAGTTAGTATAAAATAGCGGTGTTGATATCCGGTTTAATTTTTAAACCGGAATTTACGACGGTAAATTTTTATTTTTCGCAAAAGTGGTTTAATTTTTAAACCGTCACGACGGTGAATTTATATTTCCGTGTTCGTGGTTTATTTTTTAAACCAAATTTCACGACGGTAGAAAAATATTTTTTGATGTTTTGGTTTAAAATTTAAACTTTTACGTCGTAGAAATTAAATTTCACGTCGAAGAAAAGATTGCATAAATTAGTTATAGAAAGTGGAGTTTTAAAAATACTAAATTAACGTAGATTTATAAACAAAAAGGAGTACCACAAAGTATTTAAATAAGGTAAGCGAATACTATTGTTAATCGGTGATACGATGAATGAAAAGTTGAGGGCGCTAGCCCAGAAAACCGGATTGAATTTTGAGGAAGTAACGGGGCTTTTTGAGGAAAATTTTAAAACTCTAAAGGAAACTATTGAAGCACCCGAAGAAGTCATTAAAGAGAGAGCGTATGAAAGAACAAGGTCTTCTTTGAAATTGAAAACTAGGCAAGGAATTGAGAATGTTTCATTAATAGTATTGGGTTCTACATCCATTGATTGGGCAAAAAAAAGTCGTGATAAAATAAAAAGAGTAATATCTAGTAAAGGAAAAGAAGAAGCAATAAATCTTGGAATGATAGATGATGAGGGAAATTACTTATATACCGATGCAAAAAGGGCAGGAAAAGTAATCCCCACACAAGATTTTAAAGCGATATTTTATTGCGTTACGAATGTAAATGGTAAGATAATCCCAGTAGATTTAGAAATACGGTTACCAGAAATAGCAAATAAAATAATTATCGGACACGAGATAGTTGTTAGAGCACAAAAAATAACTAAGTGGTCTACAGAAAATAAAATGTATTATCAATTGTATGGAAACGATGCAAAGGTTCTAGAAAAAGCAAAACCAGAAGAAATATCAACTATTTCAGAACTATTTTGCAAAGATGTTTTGACAATAGATTATAGCAAAGAAGGAAGTTTTGATGAATTAATTAAAATAAAAGATAACAAAAACTCTAGGGTTTTGTTAAAAAACTTCCTAGTGCAAAACGTAAGAGGGGATGTTGGTGATGATAAGAAATATGAGATAACCTTAGATACCCCAGATTTTGATACAATATCTCAAATAAAGGTATATGCACAAACATTGAATGGACAAAGAATAGTTGAAAATTATTCTATAAATATTCTTTGCGAAATTTCTGGATATAATGCAGAAACTAAAAGTATCGCAGCAAATTCTATACTTTATTGGTTATCTCCGGAGTTCGTAAAGAAAAACGAGGAAGTAGCAGAGCCAACTAAGGTAACAGGAGAATGGTAAGTATGGTAGGAGTACTTGATGGAATAAAAATTCCATCTTCTTCTCCTTCTTCTTTACCAAAGAAAGAAGAAGTTTCTGATGATCCATTTACATACGAAGGGTTTGAAGAAATAACCGAAGAAGATGTAAAGAAGAGAGGTTTTGTTACTCTTTTGTACGGGGATACCGCTACAGGAAAAACTTTTACTGCATTTACATTCCAGGAACCTATATTTGTTATTGATACAGAAAACAGAGCAATTAATACTAAACAGCTTCATAAAGGAAAGAAAATATATGTATTTGAACCAACAGAAATAAAAGAGAATGTAAATAGAAGCATGGATGATATATTTGATGAAGTTGCTAGCATAAATAACTTAACGGATTTTCTTTCATCTTATGTAAAGGCGGTAAATAGTGGAAAAATAAAAGGAGGAACATTAGTAATTGATAGTGTAACTGATTGTTGGGGATGGTGCATGGCTTATATGTTTGATAAATTATCAACTATGCGAACAAAGAAAGGAGAAGCACGTGCTGATGCTGATATGCAAACAGTATTGAGTCAACTCGACTGGAAAGTAGCTACAAATAAACATGATGGTATAGTAAGAATACTACGTTCTCTTGTTAAGAAAGGAATTTTTGTAGTATTCACAGCAAGAGAAAAGTCCGTACCTGAATATCAAGTAGGGAATGCTCTTGCACAGAATAAGGAAAAAATTAGATGCCAAAAAGATATTCCTTTCTCTTCTGATTTAATTTTTAATATGAAGAAATCAAATGGAAAATATATAGCAGTATGTGAAAAATGTGGAATAAGGAGACCACCTACAACACCAATTGAAGAATTAACTTTTGATAAAATAAAAGAACTAAAACCGTTGGGAGAATAGTATATATAGGGTGATACATAATGACCACAGAAGAAGGGAATAAGCAAAAAGTTATTCGTGCTATTCCCATTACTTTTTATATTTGTCAAACCTGTGGTAAGCAATATAGGTCAGAAGAAGTTAGAAACAAATGTTGTATGGGTATGCCTAGAGACCCAAAATATAATCTTACTACTATTATGTTGTATAAATGTTCAATGTGTGGAATGGTTCATCAATATCAATTAAATGCAGAAACGTGTTCACATTGGACAGATGACGAAGATTTGCTTGAAGAGGAGGGGAAGGAAGATGGGGCTACTAAAGATACTTTATAATAAATTTCCACGGGAATTCGCTCGCCCGTACAGAATCAAAGTAAATAATATGAATGAGTTATCGGATTTAATAAACAAAACAAATGGAACAACACGTTGTTTTGCAACGGTATATGATTATCATGACAAAAACAGAACACCTAGCATAACGTCTGTTTTCATAGATTTGGATGACGGCATTTCCAACGCAAGAAAAATCCACAAGTGGCTCATAGAAAGAAATATAAAGCATGTAGTTATTTTTTCCGGTAAGGGATTTCATATTTACGTTTTTACAGAAGAAACTACAGATAAAACAGAATTAAGAGGATTCCAATTTTATTTGGAAAAAGAATTAGATGTGACCGTAGACCACCAAGTAGTAGGTGATTTAGCACGAATAGCAACAATACCCTTTACTCTGAATACAAAACGTATGAGGTATGCTATTCCACTCTCCGGTGACGAATTGCTGTCTCTTTCAGAAGAACAAATCTCTGAAATAGCAAAACAACAGCGTAAATCCTATAAAATAGAAGGAGAAAAATTATTGAAACTAGAAGGTTATTCCAAATTCTTTACGAATAACTTGCAAAATGCTCAAGTAAATGAAGATGTTATTGCGGAAGTTAAAGATGACAAGTTTTTATCCTCCCTCCCCAAGTGTGTTGCGTACCATTTAAAAAAGGGGAACCCTAATCACAGGGAGAGAGGAGTCATTATTACATATTTGATGGAAACGGGTTATACATTAAAAATGATAGATAGTGTTCTGAAGAAATATTTGATATCAGAAAAATATTATCATTGTGTAGGAAAAATACATGAGAGGTACAATGGAAAGAAATGTGAAAATCAATTGGAATACGTTTATAGGAAGAAGGGTGATGATTGGTTCTTCCCTTCGCATCAAACTTTGGTGCAAAATGGTTTTTGTTTTTTCAAAGATTGTAATCATAATGTGTACGTATAAATGGTGATTGAAATGAAATTTAACATAGATGTCGAAACACTAGTGGAATACCTCGAAGGTATAAAGGGTAGTGATGACGGGAAAATAGTCGAAATTCTTATAGAATATTCTCCCGATGGTTTGGTTTGTTCTGCTAAAAACCCAGAAGTGACTAGAATGGTAAAAGCAGAGATGCCAAAAGCGATTATTTCATCTTTTGAAGGACAACCCGAAGAATTCATATCTACGATAGATATTGTAAAACTTATTGGATATTTAGGAAGGTTCAAGAAAAAGATTACTGTAGCAACGCAAGATAACCGCTTGCTTATTAAAGCTGGGGAAAAAGAAGCATATTTTGTTATGCCAGCTAAGGATTATGTCCAAGTTGCTAAAATGTCAAAAACAATTCCATATACACACACGTTTGATATAAATGTTGAGTTATTCCAAGATGCGATATCAAATGCGGGTGCAATAGGAAAGGATTCCATATACGAAGTTGGAATAAAAGACGGGCAACTTTATATTTGCTCTGGTGATAGAAAAATGGATTATTTTGTAGAAAAGACATCTATTGTTGGAGTCGGCAATATAAAATCCTATTTCAAAGCTGGATTTGAAAGTCTATTCGCCAATGCAAATGGAAAAATAAAAGTTTCCATGATGGAAGGTGGTCCAATGCAAACTTACTACGAAAAGAACGGAATGAAGTTTACTAATGTATGTCCACCGTTCACAGTAGATGAAGAGGTAAAAACAGAAGAGGCGAAGGCATGAATATCTTGTGCGAAAAATGGAGACCAAAAGAATTGGACGACATGATTCTAGATGATGCAATAAAGCATCAAATAATTTCCATGATAGAATCACCACAAGAAAAACTTCCTCATTTGTTATTTCATGGCAAAGCTGGTACTGGTAAATCGACATTGGCTCGTATAATAGCAAATAAAATAGGGTCTAATGTTTTAATTTTAAATTCTTCAGACGAACGTGGTATTCAAGTAGTTCGTGATAAGATAAAAGCATTTGCATGTGTTTCAGATAATAAAATCCGCATAGTATGTCTTGATGAAGCAGACGGAATGACTGGTGAAGCGCAACAATCTCTTCGTAATTTAATGGAGACGTATTCACGAAGTTGTAGATTTATTTTAACTGCAAACTACAAGAATAAAATAATAGAACCATTAATTTCAAGAACAGTATCTATTGAGTTTAAACCATCTGATAAAGTAAAAATACTAAATAGATTAATTAAAATATGTAAGGAAGAGAAAATAGAATATGAGGAAGATGCACTTAAAGATATAGTAAATCGTGAGTTTCCTGATTTGAGAAAAACCATAAATTCTTTACAATATTCTATTAAAAACGGAAAGGTTTCAAAATCAACATTAGTAGAACATATTAGCGTTTTTAATTCCATATGGGAACTAATGAAACAAAAGAAAACGGTGGAAATAAAACAATTGATAGAAGAACATAATATAGATTATGTAGACTTATATAAAGATATATTCGATAGAGTATTTAATGAAAAAATGGAAGCCAGGAAGAAAAGTAAAATACTTATCGAAATAGCAGAAAGATTATACCGAACTACATTTATTGCGGATGAAAGTATAAACTTTTTAGCATTCTTGGAAGTGTTATCAGATTTGATGTGAATGTATGGAACAAGAAGAAAAATGTTATCGATGCAATAGAAAACTAAAGCATCCTAAATCAATGAATGGACAATTATATGGGTCGGTTTGCATACACAAAATATCAAACGCAAAGCAAAGTAATTTAGGAACTTGGGTGGAATAATGGCGGAAGATTTATTCGGGTTTATAAACAATTTTTATTCTAAAGCAACACCACTTAATACCGAAACTACTATATCTCCTTTCATAGTAAATCGTTTCTTAGCATTACATAAACCAAATACAAAGATATGCAACGAATTAAATAAATATACATTTTGGATACCGAAAAACTTATGGTATTCAATAATGTATTATTCCATTCCAAAACAAAAACAACCTTGGGTGCAATTCACGAAAAAGAGTAAGAAAGATGAAAAGTTGTTATTTTGGAGAGATTCTCTAAAACGATACTTTAATTGGAGTGAACGTGAATTAAAACAAAATATTGGATTAATTGACGAAGAAGAAAAAAGAAGATTAGTGAAGGCATTCGGTTTTGACAAAAAACAAGCAGAACAATTGGGAGTGAAAATTGAGCAAGTTAAAATTGAAATAAAAGACAAGAAACCAATAACGAACTTAGAACAATGGATGGGTTGATATTATGGCACAAAAAGCACTAGACGCTTATTTTACGGGCGAACAGAACGAACAAATACCAACCGTAGCACCCACACAATTAACGGAGAAAATGCCCGAAGAACCCGCCATACTTAGCACCCCAAATAAAACATTTGTTGTTCAAACGCCCAAGAAATTAGTTGACAAATTTATAGTTCCACCTTTTAGCATTTTAGACTCAATGCAATCTTATTGGTTAGATAGAAAACATTTTTGGCTTTCGCTCGGAATTAAAAGTGAAAAGGGGAGAGACGCACCTTGCAACATGCTAATGACTCAAGAAAAATGGGTTGCATACGGAAGAAAACCCATGATAGGAACTTCGGTTTTTGACCCTGTTGTTTGTGAAATAATGTATAGATGGTTTTGCGTTAAAAAGGGTAAAATACTTGACCCTTTCGCGGGGGGAAGCGTTCGGGGAATAGTAGCATCATATTTGGATTACAAATACACCGGAATAGAACTTAGAGCGGAACAAGTAGAAGAAAATATAGAACAAGGTAAAGTTATTACACCAAACAATCAACCTTCATATATCACCGGAGACAGCAATGTAGTGTTAGATACTATAAATGAAAAATTCGATTTTGTTTTTACTTGTCCGCCATATCACGATTTAGAAACGTATTGTGATGACCCTTCTGATTTATCTAATATGGATTATGACACATTTTTGACCGTATATGAAAGTATTATCAAGAAAAGCATAGAGAAATTAAATGACAATAGTTTTTATGCAATAGTTGTTGGAGATATACGAGATAAGAGTGGTTATTACAAAAACTTTCCGGAACGCACGGTTGATATTTTTACAAGAAACGGTTGCAAAAAATACAATGAAATAATAATATTAAAACCGTTTGGCACGTTGCCCATTCGCGCAACTAGAACGTTCAACGGTAGTAAAAAAGTTGGGAAGGCGCATGAGCAACTATATGTGTTTTACAAGGGAGATGTTAATGCTATAAAGGATAAATTTGATTTCATGATAGAGAATAAGCAAGCGGTGTTGGAATGAAACTTATATTGGGAGATTGCATAGAGAAAATGAAGGAACTTCCATCGAATAGCATAGATGCAATCATAACAGATCCACCATATAATTTATTCTTCATGAAAAAAGAATTTGATTGTATAGGAACAGGAAAAGATTTTCAAGAATTTAATTTTAAATGGGCAACCGAAGCTCTCCGCATTCTCAAACCAGGCGGGTTCATGTTTGCTATGGGCGGAACGAGAACGCATCACCGTTTGACCTGCGGGATTGAGGATGCGGGGTTTATGATACGGGATGAACTGTGTTGGGTGTATATGCAAGGATTCCCGAAAGCACAGGATTTGGGGATGCTGATAGAAAAGAAGTTAGGGGGAAAAGGAGAGGATACGGGAGTGCCCTCTCCTAATGCTCGCCCTAATTGTGAAGGAAGGGAGTATGTTGCTGACGGGGGAAAGAACACAAAGGAATTTACTTGGAAAGAACCAACTCTCCCGCAAGCAAAGGAATGGTCGGGTTGGAAAACTCCCGCCCTTAAACCTGCGTTTGAACCGATAGTGGTTGCACAGAAGCCGTGCGAGGGGAGCATAACGGAGAATGTAATGAAGCACGGGGTAGGCGGGTATAACGTGGATGAGTGCCGGATACCTTACGAAGAAGGAGAAGAAGTAATCCCCTTTCAATATAAGAAAAGAAGCACGAATGTTTATGGGGAAGCTGAAAGGAAAGATGCTCCAGAAAATAGAGAGTGTAATGATAAAGGTCGTTTCCCATCCAACCTATTAATGCAGGAAGAGTGCTTCGGGAAGTTGAGCAAGTTCTTTCTAATACCGAAGACGAGTAAGGGGGAGAAGGAAGAGAATTTGGTTTATGAAGGAAATCAAAATCAATTTTATTCTGGTTATGAAAAAAGAGTAAATTCAAAAACAGGAGAATTAGAGGAATGGAAATTAAATCCACGAATCAACAATCATCCAACTGTCAAGCCAGTTGCCCTTATGGAGCACCTAATTAAACTCACGACCAAAATAGGGTACACTGTATTAGACCCTTTTATGGGTAGTGGCACAACTGGAATTGCTTGCGACGCATTGGGAAGGAATTTTATTGGAATAGAACTTTCACCAGAATATTTTAAGATAGCAGAAGAAAGAATAAAAGGAGAAACGAAGCAAGGAAAATTGTATGATTGGTTAGGTGATACCGAATGATTACTTGTGAAATAGTAAACCAAAAAGACATATTATTATTCCATGCTAATGGTAAAATAGAAACTATCAGAGATTTCCAACCATACTTTTATGATGATAAAAAGAACAAAGTAATAGCACAACAGCCAAATGACGTTAGAGATATGCGCAAGAATTATCCAATAACTTTTGAAGCCGATGTTCCATATTTGCAACGCTTCCTTATCGATAGAATAAAAATACCCATGCCAAAAGAAGACATAAGAATAAATTATCTAGATATAGAAACGCTAATGTCTATTGATGATGAAAACACTCCAGAACCAATCCTTTCTATTTGTTGTTATGACACAAAATTAAAAAAATATATAACATTTACATGGAAAGGAGAAAGCAAGAAAACGGAAGAATGGAGTATATACGCATGTAAAAGCGAAGAAGACATGTTAGTGTTATTCCTCGATTTTATTAAAAAAACTAATCCAGATTTAATAACGGGTTGGCATGTCTACTATGATGTGAAGTATTTATTTAATAGAATGTTAAAGTTAAAAATCGATGCAAATAAATTATGTAGATTCGGGCAAGGATATATAGGTAAAGGAGAAGAATATGATATTCGATTAAAAGGTAGAATAGTATTTGATTTGAAAAACGCATATAAAAAACTTGCATTTACACAACTAGAAAGTTTTTCACTTGAATTCGTCGCACAAAAAGAACTAGGAAGAGGAAAAATAAAAAACGAGCAATCTATCGGAGAAATGTGGGAGAATGACGTACAAAAACTTCTTGATTACAATTTAGAAGACGTAAAGTTAATCGTAGAATTGGATAAAAAGATTTCTATAATTAACTACTTCGATGAATTAAGAAGAATGGTCGGTTGTCCGTGGTCTATGCTAGAACAAAATAGCATGATAATAGATACTTTAGTTTTAAGAAAAGCAAAAGAACGTGGAATTATATTACCGACAAAAATAAGACATACACAAGAAGAACCGATAGAAGGCGCATATGTTCATTCGCCTACATCTGGAGTTTATAAAAATGTAATAGTATTTGATATGAAAAGCTTGTACCCGAGTATAATCGTTTCTTGCAATATCGGAGGGGAATCATACGATAAGAATGGTGATATCGACATAGGTAATGGACATCGTTTCAAATCAACACCGGAAGGTCTCATTCCGTCGGTTATTAAAGACTTGTTTGAATTAAGAAAGAAATATAAAGAAGAAATGAAAAAATATCCATATAACACTTCTGAATATCATTCATATTATTTGAAACAATACGCAGTAAAATGTGTATTAAATTCCGCGTATGGAGCACAAGGTTATCCAGGATTCCGTCTCTATAAGAGGGAAGCAGCCGAAAGCGTAACATATATGGGAAGAGAAGTGATTAAATTTGTAATAAAAAAAATAGAAGAGAAAGGATATAAGATACAAGCTTCGGATACGGATAGTATATTTATACAAGCAAACGAAAAAGAATTACAAAATGTAGTAAAAGAAGCACAAACAATACAAAAACACATAAACGATTCATTCGAGGAATTTACTAAGCAAAAGGGAATAAAGAAGCATGTGTTATTCCTCGAGTTCGAAAAAGTATTTAGTAAGATATACTTTTCATCTGCCAAAAAAAGATACGTAGGTTATCTTTGTTATAAAGATGGAAAAGAATTGGCAGATATTCTAAGTGTAACTGGTTTTGAATTAGTACGTTCAGATACACCAAAAGCAGGAAAACGTATACAAGAAAAAGTGTTTAGAATGTTATTAGATGAAAAAACACAAGAAGATATAGAAAAGTACATAACAATAGAAAAAGAAGAAATGATGAAAAACACAAAGTACGATGAAATAGGAATACCAAAATCAGTATCTAGAAAGTTTGAAGATTATAAAAATTTACCAATTCATGTTAGAGCAATTAAATATTCTATGGATAATCTTGGAATAACATTCGACCCTATGGAAAAGGTAAAATGGGCGTATGTTATTTCACCACCGAATAAGCCAAAGACAAATGTAGTTGGTTTCTATGATAAATTCCCAGAAGATTTTAAAATTGATTGGAATAAGCAAATGCCACTAATAATTGATAATAATGTAGAACGTATCTATGAAGCACTTGGATGGAAAGCAAAAACATCACAACAAAAATTAGATGAGTGGATATAATATGCAAGAAAGAAATGGTTCGTTGATAAAAGCTAACAACGTTAAGTGGAAAGAGTTTTGGGAAGAATTTGATAGATACAAAAATCATTTATATGAAAAAATTAGCAAAAGAAAGGGATAAATATGGTTACAAGACGTTGTAAAGTGCTATGGAAAATATGTTACTATAAGCCAAAAACAGAAATCTATACTCATGGTTATCCACGATATTTATCTTGTTTAGATTTCATTAAGGATAGATTGGAAGGAGAAGAAGATTATAATGGAATGTTTGTATTATACCATAGGAAAACATATACAACCCCATATGAAATAGTTATTACAAGACACAAAAAGATAGAATTTATGAAAGAGTTAAAAAAATTGATGAAGAAGGTGAAAGAATGAATAAACTTGAAGAACTACCTAAACTAATAAGGGACAAGGAATTGGCGTTATCTACTCTAAATGAGCAGATATTTGAAGTTGCCGACCAAAAGGCACGCTTGGAATTACCAACGAAAATAGGAGTTTATGATGAAATAACGAACACGGGTAAGAGTGTTTATTCCAACGAAGCACGCAGAGAATTGGAGATAGATAATCGGTTATTCCAAGATAAAGAATATCAAGATGTAAAACAAAGATTAGTTAGTCTTCTTAGGCAAAAAGAAATGGTAAAAATAGATTGCGATAACTTGAAAAATGAATTAAAAGTTATGCTAGCATTGATAAAACAGGAGGAATAACGCCATGGAAAAGGAAGAAAAACCAACAATATTTTTAGACGACCGAGAAGAAATGAACTCGATAATCGAAACGCGGTTAGAGGCATTAAAAGAATATTTTGTTGTGGAACGCAAAAGATTATTAATTGGGGACATTTTATACGAAACCAAGGGCATCGCGATAGAAGTGAAATCGGTTGGAGATTTTTATTCTTCAATAAAGAATGGTAGAATTTTCGATCAAGCATTGAATCTCACTTCCAACTACAAAAATTGTTATATTATTATTGTAGGTAATTGGGAGAAGTTATTAAAATCTATGAAGAGATTTAATCAACAAGAAGCCGGAGCAATATTGCATCAATGTTTTGGTGCAGAAATTTCTTTAATAGAAAAATATGGAATAAAGGTTATTCGAACAGATACCCCTTCTGAATTTTCATACAAACTTAAAGCGATTTGTGAAAAATCTGGAGAATGCCCTTCACCAAAAGATATAGTAAAACTTTCATTTTCTTTTGAACAGAGATTCGCTAGCATGTTTACAGCAATAGCTGGAATAGGTGCAAAAAGAGCAAAAGTAATTGCAAAAAAATATCCTAGTCTAAAAATATTGATGACGGCATCAGAAAAAGAGTTGAGCGAGCTAGAGGGAATCGGTCCAAAAACAGCAAAAGAAATAATGACATTCATAGAAGGAAAAGAGGTGTTAAAATGAAAGAATACCAAATCAAAATAAAATATAAGAACTTGCCTAGCAAGTACTCCGATTATGCCGATATCCATAGTTTATTTACACGATTCAAAAATGAATTCGAATATGGATTCTCTGATAAGGTTATTGAAATAGTAGTAAAAAGACGGAAAGAAATGCATAGAGCACAATTTGATATCATTGCTCACTATAAAGATGGCGACCCACCAAAGAAATTTTTGAATCAATTATCTCAGGTGATGTAAAATGGATAAACAAGAAAAGATAGCTAAATATATTGGGGAAGAGATTTTAAATGTAATGAAAAAAGTGAATAAAAAACACGTCCTTTCTTCTGCTTGGGTGGTGTTATTCAAAGACAAAGAAGGTAGAATAATCACTATATCTGGTGATACGGGTTTCAAATTAGATGATTACTATATGAATATTCTTCCATCGATGTATAATTCTTTAAACGAAAGAGAAAGATTCATACGAAATGAAAGTGCAAAGAAAACAGTAAAACAAGGAGAAGCTCTTGATGATGAAAATGTTGTACAACCAAAAGATTTAACGTATATAAGGTGATATGAAATGCTAGAATTATTCATTAATGGAATAGCAATGGGTTTAGGAATAGGTATTGGTGCAGGGCTAATATGCTTTGTATATCTCTGGTGGGTAAACAAATGATAGAATTATTGAACTATTTTATAAGTGGAATATTCCTTGGAATAGGTTTTGCACCTGCAATAATTATTCTTATGGTGTGGTTATTCGATGAAGTAGATAAAGATAATTATCATGGTTATGGTTATGATAACCCTTGGTGAATATATGAATATAAACGGAATGTTACAATATTGGAAAGAAAAGCAATCTGGAGAGTTGCAAATGAAGCATCTTATAGGGAAGAAAGTTATAGATATAGGTTGCGGTTCGGGTGATGCAATTCTTGATAAGGAAAATTGGATAGGAATTGAAAATAGCGAAATATGTGCAAAGGAATGCGAGAACAAAGGAATAAAAGTTTTCCATGATACATTTAAAAATTGTAGTTTCGAGTGGGGGAGTATTGATGGAATAACCGCACACCAATTATTAGAGCATTTAACACCAGAAGATGCGCAACAATTATTCGTGTTTATTTCACGTCATCTTAAACCGGAAGGGATAGCGTATATATCTTCACCACTTCAACCGGTAGTGTGGAATACAATGGACCACATAAGACCCTATCCGCCATCTTGTATAGAGAAGTTTTTAAAACAAGAAAAAGTTTATCACAAAGTAGAAGGCATAGAAGGATTAGAAATAGAATATTTCATTTATACGTCGAGTAATCGGGTGTTTGCTATTATTGCGAATATCTTACCATTATTTAGAGATGGTTATTTCATGAAAATAAGGAAGAGCAAAGGGTTATAAATAGTATGTATCATTAATTATAAAGAGGATTTACTCATGAGAAAGAATAAACGACGCAAATATCATAAGAAGCAAAAAAGGAGATTACGTGCTCTATCTAGTGAAAGAAAGGTAAAAAAACACGTAGAAAGAAGTCGTCGTGTTATTCGACCGTATGTAGGAAATAAGATAAAAGGTACACTTTGCTTATTCTTACTTATCCTAGACCTATATACAATGTCTTTATGTTCAGAAATAAATACTACTACATATAATGGTAATCCGAACATAATAAGTAACGAATATACAGACGCAGAAGTTCAAGAGTTATCTAGTTTTATTAGAGAATTAGGAATAGATATACCAGCAATTCAAACAACGATAACTAAACAAAATATTTCTGCATTAGGTAGTGATGGTGAGGAATATTCACCTTGCGCTTGGACAACAAGTGACGGGAAAGTATTTATTCATCCGGAATGTTCTGATTCGTATTGTGTAATAGGACACGAGATGGCGCATCAAGTTTTATTCGAGAAATATCCGGAACTAACAGGAGACCATCATTCGTTGCTTGTATTTAAGCAATGGGAATTTTGTTTGGCGGCGAGTGCGAAATTTCACACTAATCTATGTAAAATAATGGTGGAATAACATGATTGGAATTATTTATTCTGAAGTATCTAGAAGACTACGAACACTTTATTGGAAGCTAGTGTTATTACATTGCGGAAAGAACTTTAGAGTAAATGGTAGAATATACATTCCCGTTCCAGAAAACGTCGATATTGGCGATAATGTAAGTATAAATGATGGCGTGGTTATTTCAGGATTAGAACGCATAACCATAGAAGATTATGTTAGAATTTCTCCTCACGTTTGTATCTCTTCTTCAGGGTTAGATTTAAATCAACACTATTCAGAAAGAACACACGTCTCAGAACCAATAAAAATTTGCAAAGGTGTGTGGTTAGGAATAGGATGCATAATCCTTCCAGGAGTTACAATTGGAGAAGGAGCAGTTGTCGGAGCAGGTGCAGTTGTAACTGATGATGTGGACCCATTCACAGTTGTTGTAGGTGTTCCTGCAAAGGAGATTAAGAAGGTGGAATAAATGTTTAAAGATTATTTGTTTCAATTAAAAATAGCAAAACGTAATTGGATATATTGGTTAGAGTGTCTAGAAATATGGATGAGATTATGATAGAAAAAGTAAAATCCGTTCTCCGTAAAGGTAGAACATTCACAGCAGAGCAATACTATCGCTGGCTTCAAGGAATGCAATTGCTGACTATTACAAACTTCGTGCTCCTTGTGGTCACAGCATCTGATAAACTGAAAGTGCTAACAGGTATTCAAGAAACAGAAACAGTAGTTATAATATTCGTTCCTCTTGGAATGTTCTGTGTATGGCTTGCCGGATTTGTATTGGAATCACGAATAGGACTTACACAAGAAGTAAATTTACAGAACTATAAACGCAATCCTGGATTGACAAATGTAACAAAAATACTTGAAAGGATTGAGAAGAAGCTAGATGAGAGGTGGTAAATATGACTACAAAAACGTATATTTTAAGGGAAGAAAGAATAGATTGGATAAGAATAATATTTACGATATTAGCAATAATCGCATTTGCAATAATCATGATTGTGTGTTTGTTCATTTGCACAAATGGAGATATAAAGATAATGTTTGGTACATTTTTTGGATGGTTTTTCTTTTTTGCATCTATAATATTTCTTGTACATCTTATAAATAATCCATTAAAAATGGTAAAAGAAAAAGAGATAGAATTGGAGGAGAAAAAATGAGTAAGGAAAGATATTTAATAAGAGTACATAGAAGATACTACGAATTTGCTGGACCTATTGGATATAAAAACTGCAAAGAAGAAGACCGCAATCCAATTATTACTGATATCGTAGAACCAAATGTTGTATGGATTGTTGAAGATGGTGAATCCGTACGTCATTATAGTCACGGAGTTGTAGGTGTCTTTACAACCATGAAACAAGCAATAGATTATATGACAGAACATGATGGTAAATGGGATGGATGTGAAGGAAGCATGACATTAAGAACAAGTAGGTGGGTGCTAAAATGATTTCCCTAACAAGAGAACTGGAATATGATTATCTAAAGAAGCAGTCCTTCCAAGGCAAGTGGTTAAATCTTGGTGCTGGAAAGTCGGAATTGTCTGCTCTCCCTCTTCAGACAGCGGATATCACACGAGCAGACATCGACCCAGAAACAAAGCCAGATGTCGTCATGGATGCTACGGAGATATTCCCACTTCCTGACCAGCACTTTGACGGCATCCTGGCTTTGAATATTCTTGAACACCTTGATTACACAGAACACTTCTTTAGAGAGTGCTCTCGTGTATTGAAGAGAGGAGGAACGCTGTTTGCCACTATTCCATTTATTTATCCTTATCATGGCTCCGATGTTTATGGAGATTATATTCGCTGGACAGGAAGAAAAATGCAAATAGAAGCACAATCACACTTTAAATCGGTACAAGTGGAGCAGTTGGGAGGAAGGTATGGAGTTATTTCTGAAGTGACTTTATTCACAACACCTGTACCTCTCCGACCTCTGCATGGTTTGTATAGACCAATAGTAAAGTGGATGGATAACAACTTAATATTACCATCAGAAAGGAAGTTAGGCAAGCAGTTTTATTTGGTAAATATGATAAAGGCAATAAGGTGAAATAATGAAAATAGAAACATGTGATATTTGTGGAAGTAAATACGGAGTACTAAAACAAGGAAAGATAAAAATTTGTGGTGGGTGTAGAGGTAAAGTTGAACATCGTGCAAAAGGATTAGTAATTTCTGCTCTTGCAAGAGAAGAAGCTAGAAGAATCATGAGGTGGTAAGATGAAAAAGACAGAACGAAAAAGATATGAAATATCTGAAGAAGAATTAAAAAAAGCATTTAATATAACTGATGAAGTTATATTATGTGATATCGAGTACAACGACGGAAAGACAATACTAGTAATAGAAACAGAGATGTGAATAAATGGAACCATTGGAAATAATAGCAACTGGATTTTTGGTGGGTGTAGGGATTGGTGTAGGTGGCACATTAGTATTCCTCCTATGGATAGGATTTGAGTCCTTATTGGACAGATTAAAGAAATAATCAATATTCTCAGGTGTGTGCAAATGAGAGATGTATTGCTTGATAAAAGGGAAGACCGTATAAGGAAGTTCTATGTATGCTGTGCATGGCACAAGGAAGGAAAAGACATATGGAGAAACAGAATAAGTGGAAATATTGCTCCACCTTGGGTTGAGGATATTATGAAGGGACAAACATTAAGCCACAGTATTTGCGACCCTTGCAGGAATCAGTTGGTATTAGAAATGAGAGCAAAAGGAAAGGTGAAAATATGACGAAGAAACCAGAAAAGATTAAAGTGGTAGTTATTGCAAAGGCAATATATACTATCGACGATTATGGTAATACTGATGACGAAATAGAAAGGGGAGTGCTGAAATCATTTAGAAATTTAGAGTTTGATATTGGTGATGCAGAAGAATTGATATTCGACAAAGTTTATGTTCGTAGAGGAAGAAAAACAAAATATGTCAAACTTCTCGGAAGGACACTTCAAGAATATGTAAAAATATATGGAAGAGAAATGGAACTATATATGATTGAAAACTGTCTTACTCCCGCCAGTGTATGCAGAGTTTACGCTGCCTCGTGGAAAGGAAAATTAAATCCAAGAACCATGGAAAGTTATTTCTGTAGGTTTAGACAAAGGTGATAAAATGATTGAATGGTTTACACAAAATATAGTTTGGATTTTTGCAGCTTTTATGGGGATATCAGTAATTCTTTCTTTTTTGACCAAAGAAGAAGAAGAGACTGAAGAAGAGGAGGAAGAAGAAAATAATGAAGAAGAAGGTGAAGGTATGGACATAGAAGATGAATACAAAGAACTTAAGAAGAAAATACAAAAGGAAGATATACCAAACTTGGTATTGAAGGAAACGGAGAACATCCGTTTGATAGAAGAATGGAATGGACAAGAATCTAGCATGGACGATTATAGTATTCGTAGTATTCGTGTCTGTGAATGGGACTTGTTTGTTGAAATCTTCAAGAAAATGTGGATGTTCAATAAAATGTATATCTGCAAATATGAAGACGAAGACGATACAGATAACGATGAAGTACGTCTAAGTTTTATGGCAGATGATGGAAAAATATATAGGTATTCAGTAATAGGAAGTGAAGTGGATAATTGAAGGTGAAGGATATGCAAGCGATAAACTTTTTAGGTGGTATTTTAGGGATGTATCGTGTGGTTCCAGCGAATGAAGTGCACGTGAGGGTAATGTTTGATAAGAGAGAAGCATTTTGCTGCAGGGAAAGGTTCAAACCTAGTTATTGGGTTATTCCATTTGTAACAAAATTGCACAAGCTTCCTCTTACAAATCTTAGAGTTGAGGTACCTGATGTAAAGTTAAACGACAAGAACATGGCAAAGTTTTCTTGCGATGTAACTTGTTTCGTAAACATTTCAGACCCAATGCTTTGTGCAGAAAGAACAGACATTACGTCTGCTCAGGAGAATTATGAGGAAAGCATTGAAAAAGTTGCCTCTGACCTAAGAATTATCATGGAATCTGTAGGAAGGACAGTATCAACAAAGCAAACTATTCTGGAAATTTATATGGATAGAAACAAACTGGATGAAGCCGTAACAAAAGAGGTGTCAACGGTATTTCCTAGATGGGGACTAGAACTGGTTGATTTGGAAATCAAAGACATTAAAGATATGGCTGGTTCAACTATAATTTCAGATATTGAAGCAAAAAGAGCTGCAGAAATTAATTCAGAAAAGAGAATTGTAGTTGCGAACAAAGACAAAGAAGCAAGAATTGTTGAAGCAGAAGCAACACAAGCTGCTGAAATGAGAAAAGCAGAAACAGAAGAGCAATGGAAAAAGAGACAAGTTGAAAGAGACAGAACTATTGCAGTTGCTGAGCAAGAAAAGGAGCAGAAAAAAGCAGAAGCAGAAGCACTTGCAAACATCAAAAAGATAGAAGCTAAGAGGAAGATTGAAGTTGGGTCTGCTGAAGTTGAAAAGGAAGCAACTGTACAAAGAGCAACTGCGACAAGAGAAAAACTCAAACTTGAAGCAGAAGGAGAAGCATCTAAAGTGCAGCAAATAGGAACATCTGAAGCAAGAATTATACAGGCAAAGAAGGAAGCAGATGCCGCTGGTACTTCAAAACTTGCAGATGCACAAAGGAAGTTCAATGATGCAGCAACAAACATTGAACTGATTAAAGCAGGTAAGGAAGTGCAAATTGCTTATGCAAAGGCATATGAGGTTGGTTTGAATAATGCCCACATCAACATAATAACAGGACAAACCAAAAATCTCGTAAGCAAGGGATTGCTAGGTGATATAAGCGTGGGTCCAGAGGAAGGGATGGCTTTAAACCAGATGGCACAAGCTGCAGGAAAGAATAACATGGAGATGATTAATAAAATTGCATCTCAGCTTGGGTTTGTAAGGAAAGAGTCACCAACAGAAGAGAAGCAAGAAGTCATACCAGATGAAGACCTGCCCATAGAAGACGAAATTGCAGAAGAAGAGCCTACACCAGAGGAGCAGCCAGAAGAAAGAAACTTTAAGAAAAAGAAAGGAAGGAGGTAAAGCTCCTTTCTTATTTTTCTTTTATAAGGTGAATATATGAAACCACGCATACTCATGATAGGAAGAGACCCTTCCATATTCTCTGATAATCCTGTAGGTGATTTACACGATAGAATGAAATATTATTCCTCGTATCATGAGTATGTATATATGACCTCACTTTGCAATCAGCATCCAATAACAAAGCAAGAAGACAACGTAGAATATATTGGCTTATCACACAATCCCATTTTATTCCTGTGGGAAGGGTTTTGGGAACTGAAGAAACTGTCCTTTCACATCCTCAATACCCAAGACCCCTTCCTTACAGGATTTCTTGGATGGATACTAAAGAAGTATTTCTGGTTATTCGAAAAGAAAAGCATACCGCTGGTAATTGACTTGCATTCAGAAATGATTGACAATCCAGTATGGATAGAAGAAAGATGGTATAATTGGATACTAAATATCATTGGCAAGGAATTACTCAAAAGAGCAGATGCAGTTAGAACTGTTTCACCAAAACTACTAAGCGATATGCTGAAGTTGAGTATTCCTCCTCATAAGGTTTTCTTTATCCCCGTAGGCACAAATATTCAAATAAAAGAGTCTGTTGTAAAGTCAATACGGTCTGATAACACCATACTGTTTGTAGGAAGACTTGTACCTCAGAAGAATGTTCAGTTACTTATCAAAGCATTTGCAACACTAATTGATGAAGGATATCAATATCAATTAAGAATAGTAGGAGAAGGACCAGAAGAAGAAAACCTAGAAAATCTATGTCAGCAATTAGAAGTTCAAAATGAAGTATCTTTCTTGGGAAGACTTAATGAAAATGATTTAAATCGTGAATATGATACTGCGACTTGTTTGGTTCTTCCTTCCAAGCATGAAGGGTGGGGACTAGTTGTTATTGAGGCAATGGCACATGGTATTCCAGTAGTTGTTAGTAATGCTGTAAGAAGAGTTAATCCAATAATAAGTGAAAACACAGCAATGGTATCTGGCGATTACGAAGATGCTCTTGTAGATGCAATATTAAATGTACTAATTCCAGAAAATAAAGAAGCAACAGAAATAAGAGTTAATAATGCAAAGAAAGCAATAAAGGAATATGACATTACGAAAACATCAGAAATGAAAGGAAGAATGTTTGAGTTAATTGCGGGTGAAATGAATGGATGAAAAAGAAAAGAGAGCATTAGAAATTGCAAGTAAGTTTGGTTCTTCAAATGATTCATTCTATAGAGGAATACTGGCAGGAGTTATGATAGGAGTTATTGGATTTTATATACTTTTGAAAGTGGTGGAATATTTATTTGGGTGAATAAAATGAAACTGCTGATAATTACTCAAGAAATAGATGAAGATGGAGACTTACTTGGCTTCTTTGCCAATTGGGTAATTCTTTTATCACATCATTTCGAGCAGATAGATGTTTTCTATATGAGAGGCAAAGGTATGGAAATGCCAGAGAATGTAAAACTACATAAGATTTCAGGTTGCAAATCCGCAAAGACATGGCAAATAAACAGAAGAGTCTCACAAATACAACCAACTGTAATACTAACTCACATGTGTCCAGAGTTCGTTATCGCAATATTCCCTTCGGCAGCACTTTATGAAATACCAATAGTGATGTTTCATGCTCATGGTGCAATAACTAAAGAATTACAAATAGCAGAAAAGATTGCTACTAAAGTTATTACATCTACTGAATCTGGATTTAGAGTTCTAAGCAAAAAGAAAGTCGTATTAAGTCAAGGAATAGATTGTTCTAAATTTTATTCATCAAAAGGATGGTATATTTTTAGTGCTGGAAGATTGTCACCAATCAAAGATAATGACGTAGTTATTGAAGCATTTGCAAAACTTAAAAACAAAGTTCATTTAGAAATTGCTGGAGAAGACCCTTATCCAGAAAAAGAAACTCTAGCTAAATTACAAAAATTGATATTTGATAGAAAGATTTGTAAGAAAGTAGCATTGCTTGGGAGTATTCCAAATACAATGATGCCAAAAATGTATTCAGAGTGCTTATTTTTTGTTTCGGCGAGTAGAACTGGTAGTTTAGATAAGACTGCACTAGAAGCGATGGCTTCTGGCAAACCTGTACTCGTATGCAATGAAGCATTTAATGAAATTCTGAGAGATTATGAAAAAGAATGTATATTTGAAAAGGGAGATGTAAAAGATTTAGCAAAGAAAATGCAATGGTTATTAAACCATCCAAATGAAGCACGATGGATAGGTGATGAACTAAAATTGAGAGTTCGTAAACAACATTCATTAAAAAACTTGATGAAGAATATGTCTAAAGAAATAAAAGCGGTGGTAAAATAAATGTGGACATTTTGTATGACATTTGCAGCATTTTGCCTTACACTTAATTCAACACCACATATAATTGTTGTGCCGGATTGGGAAGCAACTGAACAATACTGTCCACATATAGGTCGTGGTTGTGCAATACTACAAAACAATACAATTGTAGTTGCTGAAGATAAAAATTATCATAGATTTGTAGCAACTGTTTATCATGAGTTATTACATCTAGAATATAAAATAGATGAACACTCTCGCGAAATGATAAGAAGAGACAATAAATTCAGAGATTATATGGGTGTGTGTGATAGATATTTATACGAAGAAGATGTACAAGAGTTTATGTCAAGACCTTATGATAAAGCATGTACAGGGTGATATGATGGCAACAATTTGTCCACGGTGTAAGAAAAAAGAAGGAAAGATTAAACGTGGTGAAGAATATAAACTAGCTTATTGCAAAGATAAATGTGATAAGCAAGTAGATGAAGAATTGAAAGCATTTATTTAAGGTGATATATATGGATGAAGAAACAATACCAGATGAAGACAAAATAACCAAAATAGAAGATGAAACGGTATTTGCAAAGGAAGACCCTGAAGTTGAATGTGATTGCAAGATAAAAGGAAAGGAAGTCATGGCAAAAATCAAATATCAAGACCAATTTATTTTGCTTTGCACAAAGTGCGGTGAAATATGGAGGAGGGAAAAGGTGGAATAAGCATGGTTGTAGAACTCGATATAGAAAATGAATATGCAATGGTTATTACACCTTACAATCCGAATATCATAAAAGTTATTAAGGAAAACTTTACAAGGGCAATTTGGAATCCATCAATAATTACCAAATCTGGAAAAGGAGCGTGGATAATTCCATTAGAGAATAACGATTTCGAGGACATTCAGCGAAAGCTCCTTATCTTTAGCCCTATTTTGTCTGCCAAGGCGTCCTTATTCGTTAAAAACGCACAAGAAAAGAAGGAAAAGTATTTAAAAGCACTTGCGTTATTTAATCAATTATATACAGGAAGTCAACTAAAAGATTTTCAAAAAGAAGGAATAAGGCAAGCAATAAAAACTGGTTCGTTTCTTATCGCAGACGAGATGGGATTAGGAAAATCGACTCAAGCAATACATCTTGCAGATATTAGAAATAGAATTTTTAATGAAAAAATACTTATTACGTGTCCAAATTCTCTTAAATTGCAATGGAAACAAGAAATAGAAAAATGGCTCCCAGAAGTTTCGGATGAAATTCAGATTATTGAAGGTCAAAAGAAGAAGAGGGCGGAACTATGGAATAACGACAAGAAATGGAGCATTGTTAGTTATGAAACACTTAGGAATGATAAGCCAAATCTAAGCAACTACTTTATAATTGGCGATGAAATTAGTCGATGCAAATCGTCAAAGAGTTTGCTTTATTTCACAATGGAACGTGCAAGAAAGGAAGCAAGCGATGTATTATTACTTACAGGAACTCCTCTTGAAAATTCGTTATCGGATTTCCATAACATACTTAACATAGTAAAGCCAAATTGGATGTCAAAAAACAAATTTTACGGTGAATATTGTGTTTGGGATTTTATAGAAGTTAATGGAAGAGATTATAGAAAGATTGTTGGCTTTAAAGGTATAGAAGAATTTAGAAAAGAGGCTTTGCCTTATTTCATAAGAAGAACAAAAGAAGAAGTAACAGATTTACTTCCAAAGAATTATGAAGTAAGAAAAATTCCTCTGACAAAGTGTCAAGAATCGATTGAATATCAATTAAAAACTCTAGTAAAGGGAATAAATAACAACACTACAAATACATTTGGCTTATTCGCTTTGCTCCGAATAAATGCTGCTCATCCTATGGCATTGAAAGAAAGTAAATCCGAAATAGCGAAGAATTTACAAATAGATGGAGGAAGTGGAAAAATAGATGAAGTAAAAGATATTTTGCAAGAATTAGGTTTCAAGGAGAAGGTGAAAAACTATGAGTGAAAAAGTTGCTATTTATTCTGAGTTCAAGACAGTTGCTAATATAATTTATAATGAACTAAAGGATAAATATGAGAATACGGAGATTATTCTATTATCTGGTGATACAGAACAAGAAGATAGAGAGCAAGCAATTAAATTAGCAAAAAGCACAGACAAAAATGTAATAATGATTTTTACAAAGATATTATCGTATGGAATGAACTTGGATGAATTTGATACTTTGATTGTTTATACACTCCCTTGGAATCCTGCTGTTCTATCGCAAGTGGAAGATAGAATTCATAGGCTCGATAGCACTCGTAGAAAAACGGTCGTACACCTTATATCAGGTGATGTAGAGAATTATGTTTATTCTGTAATAAATAAAAAGAGAAAGTTATCGGATAAGGCGGTGGATGGAATGTTTAATATGGATAATGATGTGTTAAAGTATATTCAAAAGGTGAAATAAATGGATACGGAATCTGTTAGCATAAGAATAGGACACGATGATTATGTGGTTGATTTTGAACCTTTGTATGGAAGAAATTGTGGATGTGTAATTATTCCGGCGGATAGTCTTGATATATCTTTAAATGGCGTCGATTTAGAGTTAAGCACAGACCAAAAAAGGAGAACTGCCTTTTTACTAGAAAGTATGTTCAATATCAAAACGAATTATACATATAGTAAGATGGAAGAAAGCAAAATAAAAACGGCAGTTTTTTTGAAGGACTTGGCAGATATGATGGAGAAATATTACAAAGTTCAAATAGCATTAGTAATAAATCCCGTAAGTGCAAAAGGAGAATTAGAAACAAGAAAGTTTGAAGATTTTATGCGTGATGTAGCAATGGATTTAGCTTTAGTAAAAGAGGAGGTAGAGAAATCGTGAAAGTGTTATTGATTAATCCTGTGTTTAGCGGATTGGAATTTGATAGTAATGCAACAAGCATACCGATAGGAATAGCATATGTTGGTTCGGCATTAAAGGAAGCAGGAATAGATGTTAAAATTATTGATTGTCTTACTACAAAAGAACATCTAGTAGAAATAAAAAAAGAGATAGAAAATTGTACTTGGATTGGCTTATCAGTAATGACTGTGCAGATACCGCATGCATTATTTTTAAGCGAATACATAAAGAAGTTTGCACCAGAAGTTCCAATTGTTTGGGGTGGTCCACATCCAACTTTATTTCCAGCACAAACTGTAATAGACTCTCGTGTTGATATTGTTGTAAGAGACGAAGGAGAAGTAACATGCGTAGAATTAACTAAAGCTTTAAGTGAAAGTAAAAGTTTGGATAAAATATTAGGATTGACATTTAAAAAAGATGGTAAAGTAATTCACACTCCTAGAAGACCTTACATTAATATGGACAAAGCACCATACATAAATTATGACTTGCTAAATAAAGAAGTAATGAATAAAATTAAGTTATTGCCTTCACATACAAGCAGAGGGTGCTCACATAGATGTGCTTATTGCATCAATCCAATAACCGGATGTGGCTGGAGAGGAATGTCTCCTAAGAGAGTGCTTGATGAACTTGAACAGGTTGCAAAGAAATATCCTGGAAGAAAGATAAGGTTTTGGGATGAAAACTTCTTTAATAACCCAAAACGCTCCAAAGAAATAATGCAAGGAATTATAGACAGAGGATTAAAAGTAGAATGGGAGACGACTGTACGTGGTGATTACTTCACAAAAGTTATAACAGATGAATACTTACAGTTGATAAAAGATTCTGGGTGTTACAAGTTCTGCTTTGGGGCAGAAAGCGGTTCGCCAAGAATATTGCGTATGATTAAAAAAGATGTAAGTACAGACCAGTTGGTTTTATCGGCAAAGAAATCCAAGGAGTTCGGAATCACTCCTGAGTATTCATTCATGATAGGTCTTCCTAATGAAACAAAGGAAGATATGCTCCTAACCATAGATGCGTTTGCAAGGCTCTATGAAGCCAATCCTAACGCTGAATTTATTGGACCACAACCTTACCGTCCATATCCAGGAAGTCCTTTGGATAACGAATGTGAAGCGTTTGGATGGAAAGCACCGGATAGTTTGCAAGCATGGTCTGACTTAATGGAAACAGAATGGAGCTACATTTCAGTAACAAAACTTCCATGGGTGAATGAGCCAGACTTTGTTGAAGCAATTTGGGCATACATGAACTTTGCACTTACACCAGAGACAAGACTAATGGAAGGAGGAATAAAAGTGAATAATCTGTTTAAGAGATTGTTCATAACAGCTTCAAAACTAAGGTGGAAATTTAAATACTTTGACTTCCCTATTGAATACATTATCGCGAATAAATATTTGAAAGGGAGAACTAAGAAAATGAAAAAGTGTTCATATGACCAAAATGGTCAGGTGATTAAGCCATGAAAATAACAATCGTAACACCACTATTCCCTCCGGAGATTGGTGGTCCAGCAACATATGTTGTGCCTTTGGCATTAGGTTTAAAGAAGAAAGGACATGAAGTAAAAATCATTACATTATGTAAAGAACATCCAAAACAGAAATATGGACTAGAAGTGTACAGTATAATACGACAAGGAGAAATAATGAATAGTATGAGAATAGTAAAAGCTCTTTCTCAGTATGCAAGAGATAGCGACCTTATATATGGTTTAGATATCGCAGCGATAGGTTCCAATTGTGTTGTGTTTGGAAATATGTTTAAAATTCCTGTAGCAATAAGATATGCTGGCGATACTGCATGGGAGAAAGCAAGAAGAGAAAACACGAGTGAAAAGGAACTTGAACCATTTCTTAAAGACCCAGACGCAAATCCGCATATAATAAAAATACAGAAAGAAGTATTGAAGTATTGCTCTCTGGTAATAACTCCGAGTAAATATTTGAAGAGGATTATACATGAATGTTATGGAATAGAGGATAAAAAGATTGTTGCAATAAACAATGCAATACATGCTCCAAATAACGATGCAATTGGGTCTGATAAATGTATTGCTTATGGAAGATATGTCCCATGGAAAAGATTTGATAGAATTATTGAAGCATTTTCACGAATGCCAAAAAGAGAAATACTCATAATAGGAGATGGACCACTTGAAAAAGAATTACGAGCACAAGCAAAACCATATAAAAACATCCGGATTGCTGGAAAGTTGTCTAATGCTATGCTTATGAATATTCTTACTTGCTCTAAAGCATTTATTCTGAACTCTTCATATGAAGGAATGTCTCATTCAATACTAGAAGCGTTCTCAGAAAAGGTTCCAGTAATTGCAAGCGATATTGAACCAAATAAGGAACTTATTGAAGATAAAGTTAATGGTTTGCTTATTCCATCAGAACCAAGAGAAGAAAATATTAAGGCATTGATAGAAGTAGTTGAGAAATTAGATAATCAGAAATTGATGAAAACATTAAGAACAAATGGATACAACAAAGTTGCAACAGAACACTCTTGGGAGAATAATGTAAAGCAAACAGAAATTGAATTTAAGAAGGTGATTAAGTGCTAGGAGATAAATGGAGAGATTATGTAATGTATTGCTTATTGTGGATGTATTTTGTAGTAGTGGGTTATCAACAAATTGTAATCTCAGAAAGCATCATTGAGCTTGGTGTTGGGATAGTATTTTTCGTCATAGGTGTTGGTCTTATTATCGCATCTTTACGTGAAGCGTACATTATGCGTAAAAATGAAAAAGAATATAATAAGGTGTTCGGAGAAATAGAGCAAGAACTTGGATACATGTGAAAAGCATAGGTTTATAAATTGTTTGTTTCAAGGTATTTCTTGGTGAAAACCTATGGAATACGGAATGACAGAAGAGGAAAAGAATTTGGTTGGACAACTTAAATTTACGAGGGAAATATTTGTTGCTGAAGAAGAGGACGATTAAATGACTTGGAAAGAAGAAGCACGTATCATTTCATATCTATGTTGTGATGGATGTGGAAGAGAGATTATACATAATGTTCCTTATGATGAATTTGACGGAATGCATTTTCATGCCGAAGCAAAGAAAGGAGAAAAATCTTGTTTAGATAGAGCGAAAGAATTACATTATAAATTATTCTCGAATAAAAAACAAAGTGATTAAAATGAAAGACTATGCAAAATTGCTGAAATATATTTGGAAACTCCAAAAGGTGTACCAAGAGAAAGCAAAGGAGATTTCCGAAAAGGGAACTCTGAATGGAGAAATACTTAATCCGGAAGTGGCTGATGAAGAAAGAAAAATGTATATAATTCGTCTAAGAGTTTTAGATGATTTAACGGACTATGTGGACAACGTGATTGACAAGGACGAGGAGGGAGAGTAAATGAAATGCAAACATTGCGGAACACAACTTTGTGGTAATCAATATGGTTATTATCATAAAAGGGAAAAGTTTTATCCATTCAAAGAACAAAATCTAAAATATAGAGATTGTACAGTACCAGAACCGGAAGTGTAGCAAATGGAAAAAATAATTGAAACGAATACCCTTGAAGAACTAATATTGAATAAAGGTGCATACACGAAAGAACAGAACGAAGTAGTATACAATCTCTACTTCAAAGATTGGTTCAAAGACCATAGATACATCTATGGAAAATTTAATATGGATTTGAGCAAGAAACTTCTTGACATTGGATGTGCTTATGGTCAGAACTTGATTCACTTTGGAAAAGGTTCAGTTGGTATTGATATTTCAGACGAGCATTATGGTTTTTGTAGCAAATTAGGTCTTGATGTCAGAAGATTAAATGTTGAAGAAAGATTTTATGATAAGTTCAACGGTGAAAAGTTTGACTACATTTGGTGCACAGATATGCTCATACATCTGACTGCTCCTTATGCTTTCTTACTTCAATGTAGAGAATTGCTTAAAGAAGATGGGAAGCTGATATTACAAATACCACAATACACTTCACTTATTCCACAAGGAATTAAGAAGACATATGAAAGCGACTGCCATTTCTACACCTTCAATTATCCCACACTGAAGTATTTATTGCAGCACTCCGGATACAAAGTAATTAATGAAGCAGCATATACGAGGTTCTTTCCACCGCAATTGAACTTTATTACTGAGTGGTTTTGGAAAAGATTCGGACCGAATCTTTGGTTCTGTGCTGAGAAAGGAGATATCACATTCACCAATAAACCTGGGAATACGTTTCCGGATAACATAAAGGAGTTATATAAGGTGAAAAAATGATCGAACTGGTAATAGAAACAGGAATAATAAGGAAACCAAAAGACCTCTTGGATAAAATATTGCACGGCAGTATTTTCAACGACAATTATGTATTCGAGGGAAGGGCTAAAACACTAAGTGCCTTGCACGAGATATTTTTAGCAGGATTGCATACACCAACAGAATACGAAGTAGTATTGAGGGCGAAGAAAAATGATTAACGGAAAAATATACCTAAACGAGAAGGAAGGAATATTGTGTGTCAAAACAATAGGTTTGAATTGGCACACAATTGTAATGTTGGAATTTTGGTTCTTATTCGGATTCGCATTAGCATTCGGATTATTTAATCTAGCTAATTTGTGGATAACCGAATATGCACCAATTGTTTCGATATTCGTAGGACTAGTAATGTCCGCCGCGTTATTTGGGAATGCTTTGAAAAAAGGAAAATTCCATCGAATAAAGCAACGCAATTATTTAATAGGAGCGTGTTAATGTGGAAACTACAATCACTATTGCATGGACATTTGGATTGCTGATGGTAGCGACCACTACGTTCTGTCCACTTCTTAAAAAACAATACGCATTCATGTTGGGAGGATTGTTGTATGCGTTAGTTGATGTAATAACCGGAATGATGGGTATATGGACTTTAATGTGCTTTATTGCATGGGGAATTGTTGGATTAACTTTCACATACTTTAAACCTACCGCAAATCCAATAAACTTTCTAGGAATGAGTTTTGTAGGCACGTTGTTATTCGATTTGCTTACGGGTGTCATAGGAGGACCGTTGTTATTTCCGATGAGCTTTGCGGATGCATTTATTGGGCAGATTCCATTCACAATAAGCCACCTTATCGGCAATACGGTGGTTGTGGGGGTGCTTTCGCCGTTGTTATTCGTTTATATCGGGGTTAACACGTGGTTCAAGGAAAACATGGCTAGAATAGGCGTATATTCGCCCGAAATAGCAACATAACCTTTATAAATGGGATTGAGGGATTCACGACGTAGAAGATGGGAATAAAGCATACCTTTATAAACCCTATGGAACATAGTATTACTTACAAGGAGTTGAAGGATATGGAAGGAAACGAAAAAACGAAAATGGAAGGATTGGTGGAACAATATACATACCTTGATGACCTATCTACTAGTAGGGACCAAAGGAAGAAAGAGTACAAGCAGAAGGAACTAGTTAGAAAGGAATATGAAACGGAGTTTATAAAGCAAGAAATCGCTAAACTCCAAACCGAGGCGATAACCTTCGATACTACTAATCATGGGGTATACATTCATTACAAGAACATCGTCCTGAGAGTAAGTGCAAACGCATATTTTAAATACGAATGGGTAGCGACTATAGATGGCGAAAAGGTGAGGAAAACCGTTGTGGATGCGTCATTACAAATAGATTCGGGACGGTATCATGGTGGCTGGTATTCTGGCTCTAAAGAAACATTAGAGCAATACCTTGAAAAGAAAAATGAAGAATATATAAGAAACAAAACAGTTGAAGATAACGAAAAGAAGGGCATGACTTCTCTATGTGACTTGCTTAATAAGGACAAAACGGAGCATCTCCCTATTTATGGGGGAACTCGTAAAATTTACGAGACATATGAACGCGACAGTGTTTTTAGCGATTATGTGCAAATTGAATTAACACCGCATAATGATAAGGTAACTTTTACTGCACAAATACGGTTGGAAGTAACACCTGAAGAAGCAAAGGAGTTTTATGATGCTATGAAAGCAATAGTGGAAAAGAAAGGAATACCAAAGAGGAACTAAACGGAGGGAATGAAAATGACTACAAGATTTTATCTGAACACAAAAACAGGGGAAACAGGCGAATACTGTGAAGAGGACGCGGGATACGAACTCAAGGGGGTTCTCTATGCCTACGGTGATGCTATAATAACTGGTTTCAAGAGCAAGATGAAAGCGGAAGAAGCCAAGAAGGAATGGGGCTATTGCCCTGTTTGCAAGGGTGCTTGCCTCAAACCAAAATGCTCAGTATGCGGAAGGAAGGTGGATTGAATGGCAGAACACACGATAGACATAGAGCCAACTTGGGAAACTCTATGCAACCTTGCACACGGAGGCGCTTTGGATGCGAAAGAGCTTATGCCAGCATGTAAAGTTGCAGATATGGTTAGGCAAGCACAAAAGAAAGGGAAGAAGGGAATAACTTTTACCTTTACAAAAGAAGGTAAAACAAACGTCGAAGAGGTGGATTGAGATGGAAGGAAAAATAAAAGTTTGCACAAAGGGAAAATACGCATACGTTAGGGGAGAGCATGGCTCTTATCTATGTAGGGGCAACCTTGAAACGGGTGAAATAGATGGCGAGATGCAATATGTGCGGCACTTGACACCTATTATGATGAGGTGAAATAATATGTCAGCCGATGAATGGGTAGAATGTCCAATTTGCAATAAGGAAGGAAAAGAGAAAATAGCAAAGTTAGAAGCGATTCTATCAGAAGCGTATTCCAAAAAGACAGCAAAGGAATATGATGTTCTAAAAGAAGATATTACTAAGAAAATTAATAAAATAAAGGAAGAATATTCAGGTGAAATATGTCGTCAAGATGGTGTATATGAACATAGTTTTGATATGGAGAATAAACTCGAACTTGGAGTAACCTTCTATTGTACCCGTTGTAAAACCGAATGGAATACAACAGGAGTTAAATTTTCTCCTACGAAGGTGAAATAAATGGTTATAAAAATACAAACTTTACAAGAGGATGATTTAATTGAAAGTGCAAGGAACGGAGATATAAAACAAGTAAGAAAATTACTTGCGATGAGAGTAAACGTAAACTCTTCAACAGAATATGGAACAACTCCACTAATGTGTGCAGTAGCCAACGGTCATCTTGAAATAGTAAAAGTATTACTAGATACAGGTGCAGATATTTATTTAACTAACTGCCAAGGAAAAGATGCACTGTTTTATGCAGTACATAATAGGGAGACCGATATTATAGAAATGATAAAAGAAAAAATGAATAGAGTAGATGAACTAGAAGAGGACGAAGATAGGATGCATGAAAGACAAGCCGATGAGGAAGAAGAAAGAAAGCAAATTGCTGAAGAATTAATTGAATCGGAAGAAGAGGATATGGTATGCCCTTATTGCCAAGAAATTATTGATTACTTTGGCACAACTATCGAAGCAAAAGTATTTGTGGACTCTAAATTTCCAAACGGATATGAACTAGAGCCAAATGAAGATATTGGATTCGTATATCTAGAGTGTCCAAAATGCAAGAAAGTCTTGGGAAATAATTTATATGAGGCAATGGCAACGGTGAATGAACATGGAAAATGAAACATATGAAGTGGGTAAGCGATATAGTCTTAGAGTTAAAAATCCAGGAGGCAATTCGCTTAGTTATTATACCGGCGAAGCAATAACTGTAACCGATAAAGAACTAGTGATAATAGACAAGTTTAATAACAAAGTAATAATCAATCGAGATGATATCTCGACAGGTATGGAAACAAACGGAGATGGATAAAATGAAAATGGAAATAAAATTGGAAGGGGAAGCTGAAGAGCTATTAACTGCTCTGATGAGGATGAATGGAATAACTACTCCAAAAGGTGAAGCTCCGACACAAAAGAAAGAAGAGGAGCATGAAATCAAGACCGTTGTAAAGAGGAGTAAGATTGGTAAAATAGATTGGGTTCCTATTATCGGAATGACGCTTTCAACATATAGCGTTAATGAACTTAATAAAGGAAAGAGCACAGATGAAGTAGTAAATGATGTAATAACACTTGCTAAAGGAAAAATGGATATTCCAGAGAAAACGTTGAGAACAAAGGTATGGAATGTGGTAAAGAATAAGCATTGGGAAATGACAAGGGGTGATACTTCCAAAACAGAACAAGTAGCTTCATACGATGAAATGATTTTCCGTGCCATTAAAGACATGAAGGAGCAAGGATACCCAGAGGGGCAGATAAAGACTTCCGTAAGCAAGTTAATGACAGGAAAACTTGGCAAGGCAACTATTTCACAAAAAGTTATCGAAGGACTTTACAAAGTAAAGAAGGTACTTTCGTCTGATAGACTTGTTTTTACTGGAATGCTCGATGGATTAACACTAACTGACTACACTAGAAGGAAAATTGCTGCGGGTTATTCGCCAGAGGAAATAAAGACCGATGTAATAGCACGAACAAAAGGCAAGTTCAATATTCCTGATAACACGTTGCGTAGAAAAATATCTGGTGTTATTTCTACCGTGCAATCAAATATAAAACATGGAAGGATTAAACCCTATGTAGAACCTACTAGTGAAGGTACTCCTATTGCTGCATTTGTGGAAGAGGACACGGGAAAATCGAGGGAATAACATGAAAAACATTTCACAAATATTGCGCCTTATTCGAGCAAGTTGGAGAGGAAGCGAGAAAGACCTTGACAATAATATGGATTGGGGTTTGCTTGGAGACGGTTTAGAAGAAATGTTTGAGGAATGATAAAATGGAAATGGAGGGAATAACATGTGGTATAATTCATTTAGACAGAAACCAGATGGTAAAAGATGGTGTCCGATATGCAAAGGAAGAACAAAATCAACGATTGATACAAAAAAAGATACAATATTTCCTGACGAGTGGTGTATAGTATGTGGATACTTACGAAATTCGTGGATGAATAAAATTGAAAGAAAAGAGGACGATAAAAATGAAGATAAAAGATACAAAAAATCCTATGTACGGAAGACATCATACAGAAGAATCTAAAAGCAAAATTACTGAACAGTAATATTGGGTGATGATGAATGGAGCAATGTAAGAAATGCAAGGCATACAAAGAAACGATATCACATCAAACGGTATTAGGTGAAAAGATAGAAATATGCAAGGAGTGTTTAAAGGAGGGAGTAAAGAAGAAGCACAAAGTGGAATAACATTTGGGCTGCAATCGCCAAAAATATCGTCTAGATGTTGGTGTTATTCCATGTGCAATTCCCGATAGCAGGTTTTAGTACCTCCATAGAAAATTCCCTTAACTTGCTATTGGGAAAATATTTACAAGGTGAAATGAATGAAAATAATAGAAAAGAAAAAGAAAGGTTTCAAGTGGAAGGAATCAGATAAGCAATTCTTATTCGAAGAAGAGGTTAGGAATAAAAGTTTAAATTGCTTGGATTTGGGAAAGTTAGCGATGATAAGAAGACAACAACTATATGCGCAACCTTCTTTTCATAAAAATATATACAAAAGGAAACGTACATACTATTAAAAGGTGAAATAAATGGAAGATGAAGCAAAAAAATTAATACCGAAAGGAGTAATTGTTCGCATCGTGAAGCCATCTTTAGTTGCGAAGGAATGCAGGATGTCACCTGAATACATTGCTGCATTGAACAAGTATGTATCGCAGTTGATGGTAAGCTATACGGAACAAGCGTGTGAAATAACGCTAGCTAGGAACAAGAAAACGCTTAGTGTTGATGACCTTAAAGCGGTTGGGGAGAAGAACGGGTTTATGGTGGAATAACGCATGATTAAGAAAGTTGTTCTATGTAAGAATTGTAGACACAAGATAGTTAAATACTATGGAACATGGTGGCATTGCCATAAAGGGGTATTCGGTGGTTATTGCACAGTTGTCCCTAGTAGGAATAAAGATTTAGATAAACGGTTGCCGGAAAGTATGCGGGAATGCCGTTGCACTAAAGCAGAACCAACGACGGAGTAAAGTTATGATTAAAGGATATTCGTGGTTATTGTGATATGGTTAAACAATTAAATGCTACTATGGGATTTTATTTAGATTATCCAGGAGTTGAACGCGCGATAATGATTGCATATTCAAGAGGATATAAAAACGGAAAGAAACGGGTGAAACCAAATGACTACTAAAAAATTTAAACTCCTCAAAGGGAAACGCAAAGAAGAGAGATTTGTGGTTGTTCACAATATAGGAGAATTTTTAGAAATGCAAATGCTAAAAAGAGCAGATTGTTACAACAAGGAAAAGGGGTGCTGGACTAACATATTACAAAAATCGTTTGAAATTGAAGTTAAAATCAAGGTGATATAAATGGTACAATATGAATTTGAAGTTGAATGCTCTTGTTTAAGGGGCGGTGTTATTACAATAGAAATTGCAGGACAGAACGAAATTGAAAGCATTACATTTACTTGTGATACTTGCCTCAAGAAAGAAAAAGAAGCTAAAGCAAGGAATAAACAAAAGGCAGAGGACGAGGAAGAAGAACTTAGTGATGATGAAGTAACAGAGTGTGATTTACATGAGTGAAACAGAAAATAAGCCAAAGATGGATTTGACACCCATTATAATATTTATTGGAATTATTATATTAGTAGTCATTGGATGCTACATAGGAATGATGATGACTCAACAAAGAGTAGACGCTTGCAATAACGCCATTATTGAATCTAAAAATGAAGAGTGTTATTGGAGCCAAGTTACGCTCGCAAATAGATTAGCAGCTTGCGGAATAGAGGAAACAAGTGTTATTGGAGGAGGGTGTGGTCGGCTTGTTTATTACAATGACGAGGATGCGTTATTGCTCATTTGTAATTACACAGACTGCACAGCAAACAGGGTTAATTGGAATACAAAATATGCATTTGAGGAAGGAAAAGCTTACCAAGTAATTGAAAGCGTTATTTGGTGTCCGATGTATGAAACATTCAAAAAAGGTGTAAACAATGACAGCAACTAAATGGACAAAGTTTTGGGATATGCATTCAGGCGGTAGCCAGAAATTGGATTGGGCTTTTATATTTATAGAAGCACCGCTGAAAGAAGCAGAGATAATCTTTCAAAATCGCTTTGGAAGAAAACCCAATAGGGTGACATGCACAGGCTGTGGTAGTGATTATTCTATAGATGAGGGAGATAGTTTAGAGCAACTTACGGGATATCATAGAAATTGTAGGTATGGATACTTTGATAAGAAAGGAAAAGAAATCACAAAAGACGAGGCATGGGTTTGCGGAGAAGGAATGGTTAATGGGGCAACTGCAAAATATGTTGAAAAACAGGATGAAGAAAAGTCTGCATGGGGCAAATTCCTTCCCTTTGAAAAGTTCTTAAAGACAAGAAAATTTGGAAGAGGTCTCACAGGAGAGGAAAAAGTTCTAGTAATTTTCAAAGAGGACATAAAACCTGGAGAAAGAGAAGGCGAACTGGAAGAAGAAGGATATGTATGGGTGGATTAGGATGAGAACCGGATGCTGCGATTATTGCTGGAATAACAAAATAGAATTAAATGGTTATTCTTACAAAGACTATCGCTACGCTAAGATAGTAAAAGCAAAAGCAGATGATGCTTGTATGATATGCAATAATGTATTTGCTAAAACTACGAAAGGTAGAACATTGCGGATATTGAAGGTGAAATGAATGGATGCAGCTAAAAAGTTGGAAGCAATTAAACGGATAATTGACCAAGAAGAAATTAGCTGTGCCGAAGACCTATGGCAAAGAGCAGATTTGGTTGAAGAGAAATTGCCTATAATCCTGGAAAAGATATGCGCAATTGCTGGATGGTATGAGGTGAAATAATGGAAATCGAAGATGCAGTAAAGGACATAAATAAGAATAGGAAAGGTTTCAAGCTAGATATCTTGAAAAGTTTCTTTGGAGCACCACGAAGGAAAACATTTGTTGTAAAGAGCTTTTGTAAGAAATGTCAAACCGAAATATCGAATAACACTACAATATTAACACTAAAGAAAACAGGAGAGTTTGTTATTCAATGTAAAAAATGTAAGGCGAAATTGGATACTGGAGCGATTATGCTAGAGAAAGAACCGGATAACACCGAGATGTATAGGTAGAGCATAGGTTTATAAATTGTATGATTTATAGTATAATTAGGTGAATGGACATGGAAGGAAAAACATTGGAATATAGAAATGTTAGGAAAGTGCGAACATTTCGTGGTGATGAATACTATTTGGAACTAGTTATGCCTAGTGGAAAGTTGTTATTGGTTGATATTTCAGAAATTGATTATTGTAATTTGATGGGATTAGAGAGAGGATAAATATCACATAAAAAGACGGTGAGAATTATGGGAAGAGATAGAACACAAAAGTATGATGAAGAAGAGGATTGAAAAAATGATGACTTCGAAGACGACGAAGATGAAGAGGTAGAAGAAGAGGAGGACGACTAAAATGAAAATCATACATATATGTGCCTTCTATCATCCAATAAATGAAGGAGGAGCTGAAGTATTCGCAAAAGACTTATGTGAAAGATTAGCAGTGGATAATGATGTCTCGGTTATTACAGGAAAGTTCAAAGGAGACCTTCCAGACAAAGAAGTAATAAATGGAGTAAAGGTAAATCGTGTTCCTATGATTATGATAAAGAACGTAAAACTTTTTTCATTCCTTTTCACTTCTGTTATTGAAGGGTGGATACAAAGAAAAGATGTAAATTGCTATCACGGAACGATGGCTTTCACTGCCGGAACTTCAGCAGTTATACTCAAAAAATTGACAGGCAAGAAAGCAATAGTCACCATACAGGGAGGAGATATGTGTGATTACAGCGAGAATACGGGTAAATTCGGCAAGATATTGAGACCGATAGTATCTTGGACACTTCGAAATGCAGACGTTGTACACGCTGTTTCTAACGACCTAGAACGCAAGGCAAAAGCACTTGGTGCAAAGAACGTAGTGGTCATTCCAAATGCCGTTGATTTGAAGTTATTTGAAAAGACAAAAGACATAAGAGGAGAGTTCTTTGATGACAATCCTTCAAAGATAATACTGAGTGTATCCAGGCTTACTCACAAAAATGGAATAGATACTCTCATAAGAGCATTTAGCGTTCTTAAACCAAAGCATCCAGATTGGGAGCTAGTAATCATTGGAGATGGAGAAGAGAAAGAAAGATTAATGAAATTGGCATCTAATGAAGTAATATTTCATCCACCAGTAAAGCACGAAGAAATATCAAAATGGTATTCCTCGGCAGATGTCTTCTGTCGTCCTTCCAGAGACGAAGGATTTGGCATCGTGTTTATTGAAGCGATGGCTTGTGGAATAACACCAGTTGGAACAATGGTTGGAGGAATACCTGACATCATAAAGCATTACGAAAACGGTATTCTTGTTAAACCTGATAATCCAGAAGAACTTGCAGAGTATCTTGAGAAGGTATTGACCGATGATAAATTAAGAGTAAAACTGTCTGAGAATGCTTTGGAAACTGCAAAGAAGTTCTCCTGGGAAGGAATACTGCCTAGAATAAGGGAAATGTATAAAAGCATACCTTTATAAATAGTTTGGTTTAATATATAATTGGTAATTAAATGACAGAATTAAAAAATGCAACAAAACAGGAAATTTTGGATGAATTACTCTTTCGCGGTGCTGAAGTTCATGTCATTCCAAAGGAAGGAAGAGCAGAAATAGCAACAGAAAAGAAAGCAACTGCATTAGAACCGTCAAGGCATGGAGACGGATTTAACTATATTTACGACGAACGAGAGGATTATCCACAAGGAGCATTTATCATAGTGATTAAGGGTGCATAAAATGAACTTCATAGACGCAGTAAAATCGGCAAAGGAAGGGAAGCGGGTGTATTTGTGATTGAGTGTCCTATCTGTCAAGCCAATAAGACTAATAAGAACAGAATTACAGGAGAAATTGAAGTAGAGGCATTACCAGATTATGCTTGCAAATGTATGGAATGTGGCAAAGAAATCTCACAAAAGAAATTCTATTGTTTGCGAGAGGGCGTTATGGAACACTTCTGTTCAAAGAAGTGCATTAACAAATGGCTTGTTTCGGTTGGAAGAATGGTTGCGATTGAGGTTAAAGGAAAGGATTGGCTTTACCTAAACGGAACTAAAAAATGGGGTTATGAAAAAAGATATATGTCCTCTCCGAAGATTGGGAGGTAGAAGGGTGAAACGACTATGATAAGATGTTCAAAATGTAAATGTAGTATGGAAGAAATAGAAATATTCTGCAAAAATTGTAATCCAGATAAAGGATTTGATAGACAAATGCCTTTAGATGATAATTGGTTTGAACCACAACTCAATAAAAAATTACTTTCAGATGACGAAAAAGCACTTCTATATGGGATAAGATGTAGTTTAGGGAAAGATACTTACCACGAAATATTATATGCAATAAAGAAATCTGTTAGACGGTGATTAAATGAACACACGAGAACTCGCAGAAGAAATTATAAATGAAGTTTGGGAAAACTACGAAGCAAAAGGCGAAGAAGTAGTTAAAAAAGTAGTTGCCCTGCTCAACAAGGAACGCCCTGAAACGTGGAAAACGAAACTTTGGGCAGAAATGGTTGAAAAATCCAATAACCTCTTTGAGGAGAACGCAAAACTGAAGGCGGAATTGGAGAAGATTAAAACTGAGAAATTCTATCGTGAATTATACGAAGCACAGAAGAAAAGTGGAGAAAGGAAAGGTAGATTTATATGATGGACAAACCAACGAAGGAAGAAATTGGACAGTTGCCTCACCCAGAGTATATGGTGGGATATGCACGTGGGCATACAAACGGAAAGGAAGAAGGTCGCCTCTCCGCCTTCAAGGAGATGAGGGATTACGCGAAGAAGAAAGGAGATTTTTATGATGCAGAACGGCTACAGCATTTGATGGGAAGCCCAGATGAGGTAATTGCACACGCCAAGATGAAGCAATATGATGAAATGGAGAAGTTCGCAGAAGCGAAGATGAAGGGTGAAATGAATGGTCTGTAAAATCTGCAACGGAACAGGGGTAATAGACAACGGGAAAATCAAAGGAACTGACGAAGAAGGAAGTTATACGAAGCATACCTATTCGGAGTGCGATTGCAAGGAAAAGGAAAAATCCGTGCTGACCGAGAAAAAAATAAAGGAAATAGAAGGATTAGCACATAAAAGGGTAATGGTTGATGAAACCAATGAGAGTATTCCAGAACTCTATTCCCGTTTCAGCATAGAGGAAGCATTTAGAATTGGCTTTCAAGCAGGGCAAACAGATGAATACGATAGAAGCCACGAAAAAGAACTTGCGTTAGAAGCCAAACTCGCCAACTACAAGAAGGGGTTGAGGGAGAAGGTTGAGAACGAAATGAAATTAGCAGAAGCAATATTCCGAGAGGAAGGTAAAGGTTCTCGCAATCATTATAACGGAAAAATAGAAGCGTTTTGGTGGTTGCTGAAGGAGTTGGGGTAAATGGCGTTTATAGACGGAACAGATGTTGCATTTGGAAGGGGGGAAAGTTCAGGAGAAAGGAAATTCAAAGAAAGATTAATCCAAAAAATAAACGAAAAACTCTATGAACTGCGAGGTATGCATAATGATTATCGGGAGGGGCAACGGAGTGTGTGGGAATGGGTAAAAAGGGAGTTGTATAAGGTGAAATAATGTGTTGGTCTAAAGAAGGTTCAGATTTGCATTTCAAGTGTGGTAAGTGTGGAGAATTAGTATCAAAAATGCCACAGTATACAATAGAAGGTATAGTTTCTGGAAATTATGCCTATGAGTGCAAGAACTGTAATCTTGTGTATGATGTATGGTGCAAAGAAAACCAAATGAAATTCAGAATAATTGGTATTACATTGATTATGCTTTTGATTATAGTACTAACGGTGTATTAAATGAAAGAAAAATCTATTAAAGATATGGTTGAAGATTTAAGGCAAGCAAATACAAGCATTCAAAACCATGATACAGAATATATACTTGAAATTTTATTTGATAATGGATTATTAAGTGAAAGGAAAGAATGTTGGATTTAGGGGTAAAGGAGTTGGGGGAATGAGGGATAAAAAGCGAATAGATAGGATACTCGGAAAGATACGGAAGATATGGGAGAAGAACCCCGACCTACGCCTGAACCAACTGTTAATTTGTTTTGGGGGGTTTAAGAATATAGGTTGGAACGTTGAAGATGATGAAGTTGAGAGAATGTTGAATTTAGGGGTAAAGGAGTTGGGGTAATGCACTTATATGAATGCAGATTTTGCAAAGAGCGAGAAGCAGTTGAAATATATTCTTGGCATTATCTCACCCCAGACAAACGAGGGGGAGCAGACTATTACCACTGCACGAAATGTGGAAAGAATTATGTTCTCGTAGAAAGCACCTGTGAACTAAATGGATTTCCTATTTTAACTAATGAGCCGTCTGGAGATTTTTTAAGAAGGTATTTATCTAAATCTGCACAAGATTTTGCAGATGCTCTCCACAAACGAGAAAAGGAGATGGGGGAAAAATGAAAGGAGAAAGCTTTGATAAGACGATGATGGAATATGAAGTTAATGCCAACTTAAAAGTACCTATGGGCAATTATATTTGTCTTCGTTTAGATGGTAGAAAATTTCATACAGAAGTAAAACGCTTAGGTTTAGAAAGACCGTTTGATAAGAAATTAAGAGAAGCACTTGTTACAACTACAAAATATCTTATAAAGGAATTTCCAGATATCATTTTTGCCTATACTGAAAGTGATGAAGTAACACTTATACTTGCAAGAGATAGTTTATTGTTCAATAGGAGACCAGAAAAACTATGTAGTGTTATTCCTTCATATTTTAGTGTAGTATTCAACAAAGTTATCAATACTGGAACAGAACCAGACTTAAATCCATGCTTTGACTGTCGGATATTAGTATTCCCTACGTTTGAGTTAGTCAAGAAGAACATAAAGTGGAGAATTTATGATAGTGCAAGAAATTCCATATCAACATATCTATTATGGACTAAGGTCAGTAAAGAATCAAAATCAACACGTAAAGTTACAAAGGAAATGGACAGAATGAAAGATTTCGAGAAAAAGAAAGTACTTGAAAATTTTGATATAAACTGGGCAGATATTCCTGCATGGATTTGTTTAGGAACATTTATATATAAAGTAAAGAAGATGAAAATAGGATACAACCCTATTAAAAAGGTTGCGGTAGAAACAGAACGCTACGAATTGAATACTATGGACGTATCACACAAAGATTTTAATATAGATGCTATTATAAAGGAATAGGTGATAACGAATGAAACTTGGATACTTATGTGTAGCTGGAAGTCTTGGGTGGGGATACTGGGACAAAGATAGCTCTGACATAGACCTCAGAGGAGTATATTATAGAAGTCATAAAGAAATCCTATTGCACAAAGTACCAGAAATGCAAGAAATACATCCTGAAAACTTAGAACCTCTTGAGACAGTATTCTGGTCTTTTGATAAATTCTTCCATCACTTAGAAAATAGTAATCCTACAGCAATAGAATGTTTGTTATCACCAAGTTTATTTTCAGATGAAGTATTCGTGAAATTTAGAGTTCTTGCAAAAAGTGGAGAGTTTAATCGCTATAAATTAGCAATGCATTACATCTCAATGGCGAAATACAACTACTACAAATATATAGATAATCTTATTCCAAAGAGACAACAATATGTAGAAAGAGGATTAAGAAGTGCTTTCTCAGTTGCGGACGGAAACCTTCCAATTATGTATATGAAGAATTTTAGTATTCGTAAAGAAGAAGAAATTGAAACAGCAATTAAAACTGTTGAAGATTATATTAGAGAGACAGACTTACCAAAACACGATAAGTTTTTCCAAAAATACAGAGATGTTGTGGAGGAGTTGCTATGAAAATATTGGTCACAGGCTCTGCAGGATTCATCGGCTCTCATGTTACAGAAAGATTACTAATGGGAGGATTTTCAGTCAGAGGTCTTGACAACTTTGATGGATACTACGACAGGGAAATTAAATACAGAAATTTATCTGAAGCAATGGATAATCCACGCTTTGAATTGGTTGTCGGAGACATACGAAACGACAAAACAGTAAATGAAGCAATAAGAGATGTGGATGCAGTTATTCATCTTGCAGCACAAGCAGGTGTTCGTGCTTCTTTGGAAGACCCAGAGAAGACTGTATCTGTAAATGTTGATGGAACACTTACAGTTCTTAATGAAGCAAAAGCATGTGGAATAAATAAGATGATTTTTGTTTCATCTTCCTCAGTATATGGAAAAATGAAGTATCTTCCGTACGACGAAAAGCATCCAACAGAACCAATATCTCCATATGGAGTATCCAAGTTAGCAGGAGAGCATTTGTGCAGGGTTTATTCGGAGCTTTATGGAATAACAATCCCAATGCTTCGTTATTTCACAGTCTATGGTCCAAGAGTAAGACCAGACCTTGCAATCCATAAGTTCTTCCAGAAGGCAAGAAAGAATGAAGTTATTGAAGTATATGGTGATGGTTCAAAAGCAAGAGATTTTACTTACATTTCAGACATAGTAAATGGAACACTTCATGCTCTTGAGAAAGGTAAGACAGGACCTTACAATCTTGGAGGAGGAAATAAAGTCACAGTAAAGGTGCTTGCAGAGAAGATTATTGCAATAACAGACAGCAAATCCGAGATAAAATATATTGAAGACCAAGCTGGCGACGTTCAGGAAACGCTTGCTGACCATACAAAAGCAGCACACGAATTAGGATGGCGTCCTAGAATAAAGTTGGATGAAGGATTGCAAAAGTATTGGGAATGGATGAAGGTGAGATAGTGGAATTCAACAAAATAGTAAAAAGATATAGGATTACTCCACTATTCATGAGATACATCATGAAATATAGAGCTTTGGGATGCAATAATACCACAATTGCAGAAAGATTAGGAATATCAAAGAACACAGTCAACAAATATGTGTCGTTATTGCGTAATTTACCAGACGAAGAAAAGGAAATTGTTTATAAATCATTTATTGAAAAGGAGATGGTGGAAAAATGAAAATATCTATATTCGGTACTGGCTATGTGGGTTTGGTTTCTGGAGTTTGTTTTGCACACTTAGGAAATGATGTAATCTGCATAGACAGAAATCCTACAAAGATAAGAACGTTGAACAAGGGAATAAGCACGATATATGAGCCAGAGCTAGACAATATGCTTGGTGATGTAGTCAATAACGGAAAGTTCAAAGTCACAGCAGATGCAGAAGATGCAATACTAAAGACAGATATCACTTTCATTTGTGTAGGCACTCCTTCAAATGAAGATGGAAGCACAGACCTTACTTCCATATTTGAAGCAGCAGAACAGATCGGAAAGGTATTGGCAAAGAAGAATACTCATCACATTATCGTAGTAAAAAGCACCGTTCCTCCAGGAACTACAGAAAAGGTTGATATGACTTTGCAAATGTCTGGTGCAAATAATTATGGCATTGCTATGAATCCAGAGTTTCTAAGAGAAGGACATGCTGTACAAGATTTTCTATATCCAGATAGGATTGTTATTGGATGCAATAAGCACGAAACATCAGACAAATTAAGGGAGTTGTATTCATTTACATTGTCTCCTGGTCCTTTACTTGTAACTGAAATAAAGGTTGCTGAAATGATTAAATACACAAGTAATGCTATGCTTGCAACGAAGATATCATTCTCAAATGAAATAGGCAATATTTGCAAGAAGTTAGGTATTGATGTGTACGATGTAATGATAGGTGTTGGAGCAGATAAAAGAATAGGACCACAGTTCTTAAATGCAGGTGTAGGCTTTGGTGGAAGTTGTTTCCCAAAGGATGTGAAATCACTTATTCATACTGCAAAAGTAAATGATGTAGAGCCTAAGATACTTCAAGCGGTGATGGATACTAATGAACTCCAGCCTTTGAGGTTATTGAAGCTCGCAAAGGAAAAGACAGGTGGTCTGTCAGGAAAGAATGTTGCAGTTCTTGGAATTGCATTTAAACCTGATACTGATGATATAAGAGAGTCTCCTTTCCTTACGATTGCACCAAGATTGCTTCAGATGGGAGCACTTGTTACAGCATACGACCCAAAAGCAATGGAGAACGCTACGAAGTTATTGGGTAATGGAATAAAGTATGCTTCTTCAGCAAGAGAGGCAGTCAAGGATGCTGATATAGTATTCGTCCTTACAGAATGGGAGGAGTTTATGGATGAGAGTTTATATGAAGGAAAACAGGTGTTTGATGGAAGACATTTGTGGAATAAGAGAAGTGATGGTAACTATGAAGGCGTATGCTGGTGATATTAATGAATGACGAAGCAGCAAGGTTAAATTCTTTATATGTAGAAACTTATCACAGAAAGTTTGAATTTGACAACTTTGAACATAAAATACGATTACAAGAGATGGCTTACATACTAACAACAATTGGAATAGCAAGACTTCCGAAGCAAGAGTGGTATGTTAAAGGACCATTTTCTTTTCATATATCAACATTGGGATATGAGATAAAAGAATGTAAAAATCCACCATGTTATTTATTATCACAACTAGAAATGGAAAGGATTTCAAAACTACGTAAAGAATTTTCAGATGATATGTATGATTTTGATAAAATAGAGCTTCTAGTATCTGTAGTGTATGCGATGAGAGAATATTGTATGACTGATACAAGAGAAATTATGGAATGGATACTGGGAAAGAAACCTTGGTATGAAAAGAAAGACATAAGAGAAATGATACAAAAGGTAATGGTAAATAGAGAGTTATTCCGAATAAGGTGATAAAATGAAAATAAGTCTAGATGTGAAAAACTCTGAATTGGATGCACTGGAAGATTTAATAACTGCATGGATTTTGTGTAAGAAACATAATAGCGGAATCATAAATGCAATGAGAGAAGAAGAAATTTATGAAATGCAATTAAACTGCAAAGAATGTCAGAAGTTATTGAAAGCAAACAGGAAATTAACATTACATCTTTGGTCAAATTTGGTACATGCTTACAGTATTGCAAAAGATGGAAAGTGTAATTGTGAAAGGGTGAAAAAATGAGAACATTGGTTTGTGGAGGAGCTGGATTCATTGGAAATCATCTATGCAAGAAGTTAGTTAAACGTGGTGATGAAGTTATTGTATATGATAACTTAATAACTGGAAATAAAGACAATCTCAAAGGAATAGAAGTGGAGTTTGAAGAATATGATATTTCAGATTTCATAGTTCATGACGAAGTGGATTTAATATTTAATTTAGCGTCTCCAGCAAGTCCAGTAATGTATCAGAAGTATCCATTTGATACACTTATGGCAAATTCTAAAGGGATGAGTAATGTTCTTGAATATGCACGTGATGTTAACGTTAGAGTTATTCAAGCATCCACCTCAGAAGTGTATGGAGACCCATTAGTGCATCCACAGAAAGAAACATATTGGGGAAATGTTAATCCAAATG
>Ga0265297_10000688_pt1 | contig 93986 bp, 117 predicted proteins | sample Munlanlwell13791_FD_192502 | JGI IMG/M metagenome (GOLD analysis project Ga0265297, IMG submission 192502) | Leachate microbial communities from a municipal landfill in Southern Ontario, Canada - Leachate well 137-91 | ecosystem: Engineered > Solid waste > Landfill > Unclassified | place... | reverse complement strand
TCTTGTCAAGCCACACTTGTAATCCATCAATTCGCGCTCTGAGTTTTGTCTCAATTATTTTATTGAATTTTTTCTGCATAATTAGCGTTTCTGAAGTATATACTTCCGTTTTTATCGCTATCAATCATTGGAATAACTTCTTTTTCTATCCCACAAAAACTGCATTCGGCTATGATTTTTACATCTTCCATCGGACACCTCCTACTTTCTTACGAACTATCGCCTTTCTTCATATCATCTAAAATCAACTTCCGTATATACGCTGATTCTGTGATTATGATGTTTTGCTCTTCGCTTATTTTTTTTAAATATGCCTCTAACTTTTTATATTCTTCTTTGCTCACGCTCGACTGGAGAGTTTTTCTATCTCCATTTTTCTTGGTTTTCGCCATGCTCTCCTCTTATATACTTTGCTTTATCATTATGTTATAATATATAATATTGTATTTTAATATACAATAGTACGTTATATTATCTTTATTTTATACTTTTTATACTCTAACAATAGACAATAAATCTTGTCTTCATCGTTACTGTCGGTCGGAGTCTCGTTTATTAACAATGTAGATACATCGTCTTTGCCCTTTATTATCCTACACCGATAAACTAATATCATTGTGCGGTTCCGGCTGTGTTTCGTCTTGAAGACCGTGAAAGAAATTATTCTTTCACCCTGTTGTGTGATACTCCTACTCGGTTTACAGACTTGCTTTGCTAAGGATTCTATTTTTCGCAATGTATCTTGATTGTTCATCGCTTACGGTTGCCCTTCCGCCTATCAAAGACACAGGTTATTCCATGCCATCTGCATACTTGTTTTCTTGGAAATGGGCAACTACTAACATAACAATATCTTGGACTCTTGCCATTTTTACCCCAGCGGTTACGCTTTTCACTCTTTGATAAAGAAGTTCTTGAATTTTTCATCGGTTGTTTCCTTCAGTTGTTTTTTATTGAATGAAATAGATTTTTCTTCTCTTTGTCGTTTTTTTCATAAACCTTCGACACCTTGAGAATTTTTGCTCCCCTTTTCATGGCTTCAACATCTGCAAAAGCCGGAGAATCACATCTTACTTCAATGGCTTTAAATTTCCTGGTTAACTCTTCGTAGTACTCAACTACATATTCTATCCCGATATATTCAACCTTCTCGCCTTTTAATGGATTCCCGATCTTCCGCGAATCACAGATTTCATTGATCTGTTTGACAAGTTTTTCGCCTTCTGCTTGGATCCCCAGCAATTTATTCCCTTTTGCTTTCGCTGCTTGCTCTCCATATCTTTGAAATAGTTCAAATTTCCTCTCTACTAACAGTAACGGGCTTTCTTTTATCCCTTGATTAATAAGCTGTGTTCTTATGTCTGAATGTGTCATAGTATTTTATCCTTTATGTTATCTGGTAATTGCCTTTTATATTTAATTATAAGTTTTTTTGCAATCACTGCCTGTTTCGCAGATAATGTTTTAAATTCTGCCAATGAATGACCAATAGCAGTGTCTATCTTTGAAAAGCCCATTCCATCAAGCGCATTAGCACCATCGCAATAAGAAGCCAATATTTTTATAGCTGAATGTATTATACTTATTTCATCTACCTTGATGTTTGATGCTTCTTTGTCTATCTGTTTTCTTGTTATATCATCTGTGATAGACTCTGTAGTTGGAATAGCCGGCATAGTTTTCAATTCATATTTTGTTTCGTTGTCGAGAGCTTTGTCAATTATTTCTTGTTTATTAACAAGCGTTTGCGCCATTTTTGCATCAAGAGACTCATCAACAACAAGATGTTGTATCAGTACGCTATCTTTTTGCCCTATTCTATGTGTCCTATCTTCGCACTGACTTATATTTCCTGGAACCCAATCAAGTTCACCAAAGATTACAGTATTGGACGCTGTTAATGTTATTCCAACCCCAGCAGCATGAATGCTTCCTATAAATAATTTTATTCCTACATCATTCTGAAATTTATCAACCGCTTTCTGTCTTTCTTCTGCGTTTTCTTTCCCGGTGAGTTTAACAGAAATACCGCTAAATTCTTTTTGTATTGCTTCCATTACATCATGGTGATGGGCAAAAAATACTATCTTTGGGATTTCTTCAAGCATATTCTTTAAGTGATCTATCATTAATGGTATCTTCGCAACCGCTGTTTCATGCCTGAGCTTGGATATTTCGGAGAATATAACTTTCATTTCACCATTCAATGCCCTAACTGCGTTTTCATAAACCCCCTCTTTATCACTCGCTTTTGCAATTTCGACCTGAGCTTTTAAAAAATGAATCTTCTCTTGTAATCTCTGGTATGATTTTTTCTCATTTTCAACAATATCCTCAAGCATCGAATCTGCCGGAAAAGTTATTATCTGTCGTCGTTTCGGCGGTAACTCGGTTAACACATCCTCTTTTAATCTTCGTATCATAAAACTCATTCTTAATTTTTTTTGTAACTCCTCCAGGTTACTCGCTCCAGATGTATTCCAGCCAAATCTATCTAAGTAAGCATCACAATATCTTTCTATGTAATATTTCCAGCTTTTTCCGATCCCCTCTGGATCCAGCGCATGAACAAGCGTCCAGAGTTCGATAGGTTTATTTAGTATTGGAGTCCCAGTCAAAAATAATTTCTTTCTGGCTGTGATAGGTGATATTCTTTCTTCCAACTTACCCTTTTGAAAACCAAATACTTCTTTTGTTCTCAGAGCTTTACTATTTTTTAAATAGTGTACTTCATCAATAATAAGAATGCCCCATTCTTTTGAATGAATAAAATGACGATGTTTCTTCAGTATGTCATAATTTATAATCACTACATCTGTGTCGGGAAATATACTGTTAGCTATACCGATACTAAGATTCTTAGTATCCCATTTTTTGAATTCTCTTTGCCAGTTAATTTTCAAAGATGCTGGACAAATAATTAAAATACTGTTAGCCGTTTTATCTGCATTACATACGCCTATTGCTTCAATTGTTTTTCCAAGACCCATTTGATCACCAAACAAAGTATTGTTTCTGTTTAAAGCAAATTGAATTCCTGCTTTTTGATATGGTAAGTACTCGAGTCCGTCCGGTCTTGGTATTTCTATCTCAGCACTCACTGCTTTCGATTCTTCGAGAATAGAGTTTGCCTTGTTAATATGCTTTTTAATAACTTCTTGCGTCAACTCATTTGCGGTAAATTTATTATCAGATATGAATTGACTTATCTCTATGGCTGATTCTTTTGGAACTGTCCAATTTTTTTCTTCAGGATTAAATCTTCTTCCAGGAATATTTTTAACCGCTGATACGAGAGTAGGATTATAGGCAAATTTTATTATGAATTGATTATCTTTATATTCTACTGTCATTAGTTGTTCTCCGGTTTCAATACGTTCTTCGATGCAATTGCATTCATCTTTCTTACCAGATCCATTCGCTTGAATTCAAGATGTAGGTTCCCGTTCATATAGCATCTGAATTTAAAATACTCTGTTTCCCCTTCTCCGGCGCATCCGTTTATTGCTTGGTAAAGATCACCATAATATGAAGATGAAAACCCTTTGCCGTCTAAAGCATGAAAAACATTATCTACTGCTCTCACTTTTTTGTCATAATGCATTTTTACGTGGAATTTTTTGCTACCATAATATTGCTCTACCCAGTGTAATACAACACGCTTGCCTATCTCTCCCTGAAATTTCTGATTGTTCTTATATCCCGTGTATGGTCTTATAAATTCGTATACCTCTGTTACCATATCATCTGCAAAGTTCTGAATATTCGCCATCGCACTTTTAATAACATTCAATATCTCATCGGTCGTAACTTCTGGGAACTTTCCTTCTTCGAGTTTTTTGTCCAGTGATTGTGCTTCTTTCACGGATAAAAATCTTCTTATCTCTGATTTTTCTATTATAGTCTGCCAAATTTTGATACGAGTCTTATCAACGGATTCTTTCGGTCTTGTTATGTCAATATCACTTCGATAAAAATGTAGCCTATCACCGAATACAAATTCCAGGTCTCGCTTTACTTCGTCTATCATTTCACAAGCGCGAATAATCTTTGCTCTGTTTGTATCCCAATTCTGAACCATCGAAACGATAGTATTGTAAGGTATGAGTTCGTCGTTCATTGTTCCCTTGCTTCGGTGAATGGGATAGGAGCTATCTCGAAGATCGCTTCTACCTATCCCTAAAGATCGTCAGATCAATTCACCGAGTATATTGGTTTTAAAATTGTAACAAATTCATAACCTTCTAAATCTTCTTTCTTAACCTGAGAATCTGGTAGCCATAAAATACTACCGCCATTCGGTATTTGGAATTCAATCGCCTGATATTTTGGATGAAATGTTATTCTACTCATGTTAAATATCCAGTCTGCAAGCACGGATTTGTTTTTGTTATGTCAAATATGTATCCTTTAAGCCCTCCACCAAGTTCGGAGTAATCGAAAATGCCGCTGGCTCTATCAATGGCTAAGACAATTTTGTAATCATCATAACCGAAGTCTTGCATGTGTTTGTTTAAGAGAATTTTTTGTGCTGAGGTTGGCATCGTCTTTGTCCTTTTCATTATGTGATTGTTGTGGATTTATTACTTTCTCATATCATCTAATATCAATTTACGGATATATGCTTTTTCAGAAATATTATAGTTTGCTTCCTTGTTTATCTTGTCTAAATGTTCGCGAAACTTTTTATATTCTTCAACATTTAATATCGATGTAGGAATAAGTTTCTTACGGCTTAATACAAGTTTATCAAAACATTCTTTACAGCGTTGAGATTGATATAATTTATTTTTCCCGCAAATAGAGCATAGTCCTTTTTCCAATCTTCTTATTTGATAAATCCTTTGGCGAGACAATCCAGTATTCTTATATTCAGAAAACCTGATATTATTTCGCTTATTGTTTGCTTGCTCATATTTTGTTGCCCACTTACAATTATTAGGAGTATAATTGCCGTTATTATTTATTCTTTCTAAACTATATCCTTTTGGACGTTCTCCCATATCTTTGAAAAAATTCTCAAATTCTAACCATCGAATACAAACCGTTATACCACGACCTCCATAATCATTGAAATTATTATGATTTGGATTCAAACATCTACCTTTCATTCCTGACCATATATGATATTCGGAAGGATGATTTTTTCTAAGTGTATGAGACTTGTCTTTCATTGATATAAATATATCATATTTATTCGCTTGTGTCAAGTAATATTTGTATTATTTTACAGTACAATATATTATTCTATAATAAGGTTGAAAACTGGCTTTCTGCGAATTCTTTTATAGTCCGTGCCTGACCCTCTGTGACGTTCATCATTTCGGCTACCTTTTTGATGTATGTTTTATCGTTTTCTTTGATTCCTTTATTCTTGAGTTTTGCCCTTATTACCAGGTATTTCTCTCCCAGAGCTAAGAGCTTCCGGTCAGTGGATTGCCCAGTCCCTAAACTCCCGTCATTGATTTCAAGGTGTGTTAAGCCGTCTATTAATAAATTATCCGCATCGGCAAAATCCTTGCTGCCGTCTGGAGATGGATGGTCAATTTTATTATCATTTATTTTCAATAGCTCCTCATGCTCCAACACGTTCCATTCGCCTACTGTTTTTATTATCCCTTTTTTGGCAATTGAATGATGTTGATCTTTAAATATCTGTGGAACATTATTAAAAATAAGAAGTCTCATTTTTTTGAATAATCGTACTTGCTGTGTATTGCCATATCCAAATGTTTCGCTATGCACCCCCCTCGCTTGGACTTCTTGGGACAACTTCTCGGAATTATACTTATCTGAATTTAAAAACCTCGCATTGGGAAATTCAGCAAGAATTTGACCTACTATTTCACCTACATTCAAATAATCTACCGGAATACCATCTTTCGGTTGCCAGACCAATACTATATCAATTATCGGTCTTTTATTGATAGTCACCATTTCTTTTCTGTTGTCAATGAATAAATTTTCTTTAAACTCATCCATCGTTTCTATGTATCCACCTTTTAAAGTGAATGCATCAAATTTAGATGCTGGATCTATGATAAATCCTCTTATCTTATTGTCTCCCTTTATTGAATTAAGCGCGATTGCCGTAAATTGCCGTCTTACATCTTTTTGGGTATTCGGATCCCTGACGTATCTTGTACTCACTATATAACTATAATCGATAGGGGTTGGCATACTGGCAAAGAAACATTCTTGGATTTTTTCTGGATGTGGCTGATAAAATCCTTCTATCGGCGATCCCTTAACTCCTTCATACCTGGCTCTCGCGTCCTGTGGATCAGTTCTATACGCCGATTTAATTTCTTCGCTATCTTTTGTCACGTTTGGATTACATTCAAATGTAGAATAATTACAGGCAAACATTAACGGTTTATCTGTATGCTTCTTCTCCTCCTCTGACCGCTTTAAAAGAGTATCCGTAAAATCATATTGAGAATTATTCAAATACGAGATTGCCATTATTTTGCCTACTCTATCTGGGAATCGCGTATTGATATTTCCTAATTGACCTTTCCAGGACTTTTCCAGGTCTGCATACGATGCTTTTGTATCTGCTCTGGAAGTTTCATCATTGACAGAAAACAATATCGACAGACCTTCCCATGCTGTATACGTGGAATCGAAACTATGATGCACGATGCTCCCACAGTCTTTTGCCGTTGGCACAATAACTTCTTTACTCTTGATATCGCCGATTCCGTCTTCTCTTAAATCCATTCCACAATATTTCTCAAACCAATTATCTCCTTCTTTTGTCCTACAGCTTCTTATCAATGATATCATATTATTGAAATGAACATTCTTAGCCTGAAGACCGCTCACGGTGGACATATTTACAATGTCAAATGGTTTTCTTCGATTAAGCTGGGTTTTACGCATTCGCTGGAAATATAAATGGGGATCACGCATGTTCGCTATTTTATACGTGACATACGTCAAATACGGCGAAATTATATATTCGTTCTTACCCCCGCCCATACCGATAGCAATTATATACTGCTGATATGCTTGATCCCATTCGTATGGATCTTTGCCGGCCAGCTTGAATAATATATTTAATTGACGCGGGCTGGGGATTAATTCTAAACGTTCTTTAACAAATTGATCAATCGGAATTGGATTCTTATCTTTCCAAAAATCTTTTTCCCGCCAAAATGGTTTTGTCTTGTCATTGAGAATTAAAGCTGGACTGGTTAATTTTTGCTCTTCTTGGTAAATTTCCGTCTCCACTTGGATCATTCCTGCCTGTAACGAGTTGCTCAATTCCAAGATGGATAATGCCTCGTTTTTTGAGTTCATTTTGGAATATTATCCTATACTCAAGTGGAAGTACTTTATAAGCGTCTATCACCGCTGCTATAAATTTCTGCAATTCTACAATGCCAGTCAAGTCTTTTTGCAAGTCTCTAAAGTCTGTCATTCTCTGGACCAGCTTGTCCTGTGCACGTTGCAGTCTTTCCAGTTCTATATTACGCGTTTTACGGTCTTTAATACCATCAATTTCTTTTTTTAGTAAATCTTTTATGATAATATTTTCTGAAACCGCTAACGAAAGCTCATCGATCATAGTCTGCGCGGTTATAGCATATTTCTCAGCTTCAGCAAATATTTTTTTTTGCGCCTTTGTTTTGGCTATTTTGGCATATTTTTTCTTGTTACCATGCTTTTGGAGAGAGTATCTTTTAACCGCTTTATTAACAGCCTCAATAGAACAATTAAAATGCTTCGCTATTTGTGAGTTAGTCTTGCCTTGCTTGCGAAGCAATCTTAATGTAGGCGCATTTATCTTCTTTTGATATTTCTGACCTTTAATCATCGTTTAAATGAATACCGGAGAATATAACTCCTCGCTGTTTCGCAAATGCATTAAGAATGGTATGCAGTGAGTTTACATTCCGCCCGTCTCGACCGATAATCTTACCCCGATCTTCTGACTCTGTATAAACTTCAAAAGATTTCCGCCCATGTTTATTGTCAATGAACTCTACTCTGGCAGAATCTACGCCGAGAAATTTTATCATTGTTTCGAGGCATGATTTTACATCAGCTTCATTCTTATTGAGAGGTTTGTTACTCATTTTATTAGCTCCGGATTATGTTATTAGGGTAAAAGATTAAGGAAGTCAAGCGAGGGTAATGATCTTCGTACCGTTTCATATTGTGTGCCTTCATGCAAATCTTTAAGTTTTAGTGTCTTGCCAACGAACAAATATAAAGATTTAGGATTTAAAATCAAAGTTTTATTTTGTAATGACCTTATTTCCCAGAGTACAAATGTTTTATCTCCATTGGCCTGAAGTTCAACAAGAGTTGATATCTGTTTAAATGTTATTCCAGCTTTATTTGGGTCTTTTGGTTGCAAAATACTTATCTCCGGTTTCATTGTTGTTTTGCATTCAAAATAAACGGGAGTTGGATATTTTTGATTCCGGTATATACTCCCGTAAAAATCGTAACCTTCTGCGTGAGTATAAATAAATGACTTATTCTTCCTGATCATCTTAGGGTTAACTTTACGTATAAACGCATACTTCAGTTTTCTATAGATATCAGCCATGTGAATAACTCTCAATTCAAACTCCTTGCCAGCATGTTCGGCTTCATAACCCATGATTATCACTCCTTTTCATCGTCCGGTTCATTGGTCCACAAGAGAGACATTTGACATCCTTCACGATACATATCTCTTCTTTTGTCCTGAATCCAGAATCTCCACATGGCTTCCGCTGTTGGAAATTTTGATTGAAATCTATCTTTACCATCCCTTCTTGGAAGCGCATGATATTTCTCCCAGTTTCTCTCTACTGCTCTACGCCACCCTTGTTCATATCGAGGCCAGCGTTTAAATTCCTTTTGTTGCTGATCTGGAGATGCCAATGGACATCCTACACAACCTATTCTTGTAAATCCTTCATCGTATAAAGAACAATAAGGTATGTTCCTACCTTTTATAAACTGCCATACATGATCATCGCTCCAGTATACAATTGGACAAATTGCTACTCCGTTATAATTATCCGTAGTTATCTCTTTCCATCTCCTTGCCCTTCTCAATGATTCTTGTGCCCTGACTCCGAATATTTTTACTCTGCCTTTACCACGTATTTCTTTATACCGTTCACAACACCATCTGAATTGCCTCGACGGTGGCATCTTAGGTAGATTTGCAACTGCATGAAATAAATTCTCTTTCGGATTATTCCATTTAACATCAGGATGATATTTACGAATAAAATATATAACCTCTGGAGCATCTATAGTCGTATTATTAAAATATGATTCATACTTCACACCTGATAATTTTGCAAGTTCCTTTATAACCGTCGAATCTTTGCCGCCGGAATATGCAAGATAATAACCTTCTGGTGGTTCGTTGTCCTGCAATAATTTTATTGCTCTCTTTACTCTCTGTTCTTCTGTCGATTCTTCAAACCATTCAACCACAGTTGGCTCAATATTATCAAATCTCGGATTCATAGATTATATAGCCTTCGGATTAATTCTTCTATAACTACCGTTGTTACAGCGTTCCCGAGTACTTTATATCTTTGGCTATCGCTGATTTCTATTAATTTTCCTTTTTCATCAATGCCATGTTTCGTGTAATCGTCTGGAAACGCTTGGAGTCTTTCACATTCTATTGGAGTCAATCGCCGGATCCTAATTCCGTCTGAGAGCATATTATCTTTTTGTACCCCCGTGAGAGAATTAGTATAATTATCTTTCCTTGCTTCATATTGTTGTCTCCAGCCTTCTCCTCGCCCTCTACTTGCTACTGCATATAATCCAGTTTTAGCACCAAGTCCTCCGCCTTCAGCATTCAAGTTCGGAGCTATACCCTCCGGTGAATATACTCTTCCCCAGAGTGAATTATTGCCCTTAGTATCGATATTGCCAATTTGTTCTAATATCATTGGTCTTTGACCATCCCTGCCTCTACCTTTAGAATAATTTGCATCTATTGATGAAGAATTCTGTGTTTCTCTAAATCCAAATTCATCTAATGTCCCTATAACATAAGTTTCACCGCTTCCAGGAACACCACTCATCCCCGAACGAATCGTGGAGACGATCTCTCTTTTTCTCTTGATCTTCGTATTATATAATTCATTGCCTTCCTGGAGAGGAAATATTTTTCCGCTACCTCCTTTTCTAAGATGTCCGACAATGAACACTCGCTCCCTGTTTTGTGGAACTCCGAAACCGACGCTGTTGCACACTTCCCATTCAACGCAATACCCCAGCTCTGCAAGGGTTGCAATAATGATCTTAAAAACAAAACCCTTTGTTCCTTCGATAGTTTTCCCGCCTTCATCTGTGATGCCAGCAGAAAGTATTCCTCTGACGTTTTCAAGGATAAAATTTGAAGGTCTTTTAACTTTAAGTATCCTTGCAATTTCAAAAAATAGTGTGCCTCTGGTTTCTTCCATTCCTTTTCGTTTTCCAGCAATGCTAAAAGTTTGGCAAGGAAATCCTCCAACGAGCAAGTCAAAGTCCGGGAGGTCTGTGGGAATAATTCGTGTTGCATCTCCCCAGTCTTTTCTGTCTGGATAGTGATATCTGAACCAGAAAATATTGAGAAATATTTTATTGTCATACCAGAGCATTGTTATTTTTTGCTACTTCACAGTGGAGCATTACCTTTGCTTTTTTTAAATTAATCAACCGAATGTCTTCATATATTCTAATATCGGTATTCTCTTTCAGTAATTCAACAACTGCAATAAGGTCATTATATTCCTGTTCGAGTTTTTCTATGTTCCCGGTACCGTCAGGATACGTTCCCTTGTCTCCGAATCGATTTATTTTAGATGCTGCCTGAATGACTTCAGCACATTCTTCTTGCAATGTTTGTAATAAATGTTCTTTAAGATTCATTTATCGTTTGCCTTATCCTGCTATGATTCTTTTTCTTCCCGCATGAAATGGCTTATGTGATATACTTGATTTTTCTTTTAGATGATGTGGGCAATATCCATAAAAACCACGAGTGATGTTGCAATTAAAACATAGTATGCGATATCCATCTTTGGGAAAGCCTCTCTTAATTAAGTCTTTATATACATTTTTTTTACCAATCTTTCGTCTATGTATCGCACCATCATTTTTCGTATGGTCAATAGTTAAAAATTCTATTATAGTTTCTCCACAACACTCGCATTTACCTCCATAAGCATTTATAACTGCTTGCTTTGCTTTTCTATCTGATTCTTTTTTTTGAGCAAGAATACGTATCCGGTTTTTTCTATAATAACTCTTTCTCTGTTTTCTTATCTTTTTAACATTTATGCGATAGTAATTTCCGTCTTTCTCTGACTTACTTTTTCTTAATCCATCGCCACCACGAATAATTGAATTATGAATTCCTGTCCATTTTGCTCTACATTTGTTTGAACAAAAATAAGTTTTATGTCTGCTTTTTTTATGATTTGAGAGATAATCTAATTTTTCTTTTTTGCACATTTCACATATTATCCGAATGCGCATAGGTGGTCTGCCATGTTTCCGAACATATCTTTCCCTTGCAGAGCACCGTAGACATCTTTTAGGCTTTCCATGCCCTGTTAGTTTTTTACCACAACTTATACACTTATTTTTTTGCATATTAAAATTTCTTCCCAATCGATCCTATTATTAGGAAATTTAGATTCATAATTCCTTCTAAAAAAAGATTTTCTTTCTTTTCTATTAACGGTTTCACCTTTAAATAGATCATCATGAATTGTCTCGGTTAATGTCCAAGCTCGAATTCGATAAACAGTTTTAAATCCAATGTTTTCCAATAGTCTTACCGTGTTATCGCACAATGGTACACGTTGCCCCTTGCGATAGAAGTCCTTTACTACGATCGCCATGTGCCCATCTTTTTTCAATATCTTCCAGCACTCGATATATACTTGCTTCATCGCTTCCCAATAGGTTTCACCTTTTTCTTTTCCAAGCTGTCCTTCGGATTTACCATACGTTCCGGTAAGATTTTTGTCTTTCGCTCTTTTTGGATCTCGGTACAATCCTCCTCGCTTCTTAGGATCGTCAGAACCGATTGAGTCCTCGAATGGTGGAGAAGTTACTACGCCATGAACGTCTCCCTCTTTCATCTTTCCTATTTGCTTTTTTGAATAGGTTATCCCATTCCATCTATCCATCATATTGCTTAATGTTTTATCGCTTCTTCCAGGATGAGATATCCTTTGTCCTTCTAAAAACTTTTGTTTTTCTTCCTCCGATTTGAATTTCTTTTCAAGAGATTGATTAACAAACGGTGGGCTGGTTATTACTGCGTCAATTCCTTTATCTTTTAATCTGGCTATTTGCCCAGCGGTCCCGCCATACTTCTGTATAGCGTTTTGACTCGGTTGATCAGGATTCCTTGTTTGTTGACCTGGTTTCTTTGCTGGTCGGCCATTTAATCCTCCGGTTCCTATCGTCATATCTGAGTATGCCGGAGATGTGATTATTGCGCTTACTCCATCGTAACCCTTAATACTGGCTTTCTCTATATGCTTTCGTATATTTTCGTCTGTCCATCTACCATGCTTCGGTAATTTCTCAATCACTTCTTTATGATATAACCGTACAGCTTCGTCCATCTTTCCTTCTTGTGCCATTTTAATATACTTCCATCCGATTGCTGCGCTTCCTTGAAGCTGTTGATCTGCATAAGGTGGAGAACTTATAATCGCGTTTGCATCTCCATCTTTAAGATTAGAGATATTTTTTTCGTCAAAATGTTCTGGCATGTAAGAACGTTTACCTACTTTGTCGTAAACATCTTTTCTCATTTTTTCATTATGATACCCTTTTTTAGCTATTCCGCCTCCACTTTGTGTCGCTCCATATGGTGAAGATGTTGATATGTTCTCTTGAGTCAGTTTGCTTAATTGTCTACTATCTCCCTGTAGAATAACAGGAATGATTCGCCCGGTTGCCTCAAACATTTTCCGGTGCTTCTCAATGTTTTCTTTGGTTAGCTTTACAAATTTCTCTTCGAGTTCGTTACCGATACATCGATATCCTAACATTGTGCCCATGATCAATGTAGTTCCGATTCCTGCGAATGGATCCACAACGATTGAACCCTTTTGTATCATCTTTTTTTCTTCCATGAACTCGAAGATCCGCCTACAGAGTCCGATTGCCATCTTTGCCGGATGCGTAAAAGCTGCTGGCACGTAATAGGGTTTGTTATTTTCTTCGTAACATCCGTACCAATTTAACCATTTTATTTTAGACATTAGGAAATTCTCTGATTTGAAGGTCTTTAGGAAATGAATTAAAGTCTCTGAATGTGTTTGGATAGTCTGCTTGTGATAGTTGCTTCATAAAAAATGGCACTCCGAATTCTTTGCATTGATACCTGATACTCCATGCCCATACCATATTCATCGAACGTGCCGCTTTTCCGCTTTCGCCTCCTACTATTACCCAGCTAATTCCTTCCATTGCTTGAGTTTGAATTGGTTTATCAAATCCACAGGGCTTTGATAAGTTTAATTCCCCAAGCAAGGGTTCCGCTGAAATAAATCTTACTTGAGCTGGAGTCGACAATAAGTATGGAATTCGTTCATCAGCCTGTTCTTGATTCTCTATTGATGTTCCTAACCAGACATTATGATAGTCTATGTTACGGTTTCTCCTGTTCACCATCCAGTTTGCAAACTCCAGCATACGGTCTGGTCTTTTTGTGAGAATTTGAAATGTATGTTCAGGGCAGTCGAACATTATATCCCACACTTCTTCAATGAAATAAAAAGATACCCCTTCATGGAATAAATCACCTGTAGAGCATACAAATATCTTTCTCGGCTTCTTCCAATGTATCGGTATTTGCAAGCGATTATTATGCAGACGAATGACCTCAAAAGGAGTAGAGTATTGCTCTGGCATAGCTTTACCAGCATGGTAAGCCTTATACCGCTTATCATGCAATTGTTTTGCATAGCAGTTTTTACAGCCCGCTGATATCTTGCTACAACCAGTAACCGGATTCCAGGTTGAATCGGTCCACGAGATTCCTGTTTTACTTCCCATTATTCTTGCCTCCTTTTTCAATTGCTTCACTCATAATATCGCCCTTTTCTATTTTATTTAAACAGAACACTATTACTGGGCTGACTTTATATTTCCTAATAAATTTTCTTCTTCTTTTAGGCATTCTCCTTTGTTCTCTCCAATTCATCTGCATAAAAATAGACATTTTTTGCTTCTGCTTTGATAAAATATCTAACTTCATATCTAACTCCTGTTTCGCAAATATAAATTGCGACAACTTTGCCTTCACATTCAAGCTGTTTAATTCTTACTTTTTGTTTTATTTGAAATTCAAATTCGTGCATAATATATGCTCCTTAATTGGTCTCATTTAAACTCCAGCTCACTCTGCGATGCTTCAATCTCTTTCCATGCTTTCGCCAATGGTAACGTCCCTTTAATTGTCAGCCTATCTTCCCTTAAACACTTTTTGACAAATAATATTTTCTTAATATCTGAATGAGTGCAGAATTTCCGACCTGCTCTATTCGTTTTTAATTCTATAAGTTCCTCCGCGTTCCAATACCTAATTACATATACTTCAAGACCAGTTATTTTGCTGGCTTGATTCAGTGTATAATGTATTTTAGGATTAAATACTACTTTTGGCATTTATATCATCCTGATATTGGTCTACCGCCTTTATGATATCCTCGAATTCCGTGTTGAATACACTTTGGTCAAAGAGGGATAGATTCATCCGCCTTGCAAATTCTTTTCTCACTGCATTTTGTGTTTTTATCACGGTAATTGAGTGCTTCACCAGAAGGCTGAAGGTTTCTTTATAATCGTTCCAGCTATTTGCTTTCTTATAGCCTCCGCCTGGATTCGCTATCGGTGCTTTAAAATCAATCCTTGCTACTTCGATATACTTTCTCAATACCCGCCTACTTTTTAATCCATATTTATCAATTAAATATTTATAGGTGAACAATTTACCATCCTCAGATGATAATATCTCTCCGAGTACGTTTGCAAGGATGTTTTGATCGATGCCTTTTGATTCGATATCTCGTTTTACCTTCGATTGTCGTTGCATATCTTTTTCTCTTTATATATTTATATTTGAGTGCTCGTTTATCATAACATTCTTTGCAAGTTGCTGGTGCATCAGGATTTTCTCTCTTTAATAATCTTCTCCATTTGTTAAATACTTCTATAGCTTTGTCTTTACCGCAGTATCTACAATGAAGGATTTTCATATTCCTATCTTATGAGTCTGTTTATATTTGCTCCATTCATTCATATCCATGTCACCTTTTGCAGCATTACAGCGCATGTGCGATGCCTGTATATTCCTTTTTTCAGTCTTACCTCCTTTAATTATCGGAACTATATGATCAGGAACTACTGGATTCTTTTTATCCGACAGATCCATAAATAAACTACAAAGAGGACATATTCCGCCAAGCTCCATATATGACTCAGCCACCCATTCTTTTGGTACTGGCTTCCGTTTTTCCGGCTTTACTCCGGGTACTGTGTTCTTCTTTAGAAATATCTTACATTGCCTCTTAACTTCGTCTAAACCTTGCTCTATCGCCTCTCCATCAAGAAAGTCCTGTATTTTTTTCCCGTTGATCATATATTCATCTCTTTCTCCATGTCAATTTATGGACAGAGTACTCTGGAAGTTCCTTAATCCCTAATCTTATAGGCATCATAATTATTTCTAAATCATCGATTATAAATAAGTGTTTGCTCATCGGTGTTCCATAGACGTGTTTTACTTCTTTTATATCATTTATCGTCGCAACGTTCAATAATTTTTCAACATAGTTCGGATTAAAATACGCTAAACCTATTTGGATTTTATGATTTTGCCAATCATACTCTTTTTTACCTGTAGCCACATATCCTGACCCATCACAAATTTTACAGGTCTCTGGCTCTTTAGAATCATCTTTTGACCAAATACTTCCAGTCCCCTGACAATTCGTGCATTGAGTTTCAACATCAGTCAATGGTACTTGTTTCAGAAGTTCGGATATATTTTCTACCTTATAGATTATAGGACTCTGGAAAAGCCCTTCTACTTTTTCATATAGAGATACTATGTCAGGATAATTAGGATTGGATTCGTATGTCTTTAAAAGTTTACTCACTGGAATTTTTATAGCAATGTGCCCATTTGAAGCAAATACATGTTCTTCAATTAACACTGGCTTCATCAGTGCTTGCCGGCAATCATCATCGCTCAAAAATTCTGGTATTATTTCATCATAAGTTTTCATTGGCTTTATCCTTTTCATTGTTTTCAAATACATTTAATTTGTAAACCTCAGTGAGCAGGATGGCAAATCTATTCTTTAGGTCTTCTGCACATTTCTTTGTTTCTTCATCGGGTTTTTCATGCGCAGTTTCTCCGAGATAGATTCCTAACGCCATTGTTAATGTTAATAATTCATATTGTGTAAACATATAGCTATCCGCCTTTCATCATTATTTCTTCAACTTCTTGGATTACTTGTGGTGCAAATAAATGTAATATTGCTTTCCAGTGTGGTTCTTTATCCGGATCCAAATAACCTTTGCCCTTGAGAATATCGGCTATCTTTCTCTTTGTATCTTCTGAAGCGCAGCGAATAAACTTTTCTACGGATTTCACCTTCTTAATCTGTAGTTCTCTAAATTTATCCATTGCTATCCGTATCCTACCTTCGTAAATCTGTCGTATATCTATCATTCCTTGTTCTTCAATTTTTTCAATAGGTATCTGCATTGAACGCATTTCCAGCTTTCTTTTTTCAATTATGTTTAATGCTATTTGATTCGCTTCGTAAACCGTATAAAATCCTCTGCCTTCAATGAATGAATCAAATTTTACACCCCCGTACTGTTTAGAATCCAGGACACATCTGACTTTTTCAACAAAAAATCCGTTGGTCCATTCACGGTTAGACATGATGTTAAACCAGATATCAAGCGTTTCTTTGGAAAAATCTTCGCGCTTTGCTGCTTCGAGACCTGCTATAGCCCTGTCGAATACTTCACGTGTTAAGAGTTGGGTACTTGCCTTTTTGGAAAGTATACCCTGATTTTTTCTTACCACTGCCTTTGACATTTTGAGATTCCATCTGGAGTTTAAGTTTAGCAAATTGCAACCTGAGTTTCTTGGCTGATAAAATGTTTGATTTCCAGAAATTGTCATTCTGACACCAGTCAATTACTGCTTTTAATTCTTCTTTTGTTCTTTTATCCAGTCTTAATATTCCGTCGATTTCTATTGCCCACCTTTGAAAGTCAGGGTTTTTTGCTTTAGGATCATTGTCTAATATTTTACCAAACAGATATTTCGCCGCTTTAATTTCCGGTGAATCATCAGCATAGACCTTGTTCTTTCTTCCCTTATTCTTCGATATTGTTTCCTCTTGCGCTTGACCGTAAATCCGTCCGTGTTTATTCCATATTTCAATAAGTCTTTCTCTATTAGATGTCCCATATCTTTTTATCAGATATCTACCAGCATATTCAATCCAATCATGGATCAAATGTTTATTCCCTATAATATCAATAAATGAATTTTCTTTTCGGTAAAGTGCTTTTGCAAATTTTCCTTTTTCTCCCTCCCAGCCAGCATATCTCTCTATTTCTGAGTATGCCCAGCCGGATATATCACCGTCTTCTCTTTGTTCCAAAACAGCTCCCCAGAGTAACACTAAACATCCTACCGTCTGAGCTATCCCGATTCCTAATGTATCTGTCAATCGAAACACTTTTGAATTCCTGCCAATTGATGTTTCTACCACGTTCCATATCGCCATGTGTTTATCCTTTTCGTCCTGCATTTTCATCTATGACATTTAGATTTGCAAATTTGCCATGACCAAGTTTTCCGCTTAAAGCTATCTTTTTCATTATAGGAACAATGTCTCCTTGTCCGCTGCCAGTTGGTTGCCGTTCTTTTTTATTAGCTTTGCTGTAATCAACATTGACTTGTAGTTGCTGAATGTGCCCGTCTTTCTTAATATCGCTTGTTCCAGTACTTCTTCTTGTGGAATATATTCCCCTTTATAGCGTATTAATACTTCTAATATCCTTCGCGCTCCATCGGGTAACTTGGGATTCCATAGGGCAAGTACTTCTTCGGTGGTCTGTGGTGCTATTGGCTTATTGTCTCCAAACCAATTTATACCGTTTTCTGTGGCTTGATACTTGTCTCCGTTTTTATCAATTAACCCTTTTGTTATAAGCAGAGATTTATAATTACTGAATGTACCTGTCTTTCTCAGCCCTGCGTTACTTCTCCAATGCCCTTCTGTAAGAGAGTTCGGATACCAGGCTACTAATACCTCCAATAACCGTTTTGCACCTGATGGAAGCGGTTTATTGTTCTCTGTCACTGTTATTTTATCGGCATTATAAACATGCGGCGGAATAGACGTAAGAGAAATTCCAGTTATAGCGTCCTGCTTATTAACTTTGTCTATTCCTATTTTTGCCCCAGTTTTTGTAAACATCGCTAATTCATACTTGTAGTTTTTATTTTGCTTTAATGGCAATATTAATTCTTTTCTTGCTTCTGCTTTAAATAATGCAAGTTTATCAATCTTGTCTGTAAAAGCTGGGAATTTTATTTCCTGAAGTGCTTTTACTGCATGATATACGTCTACGATTTCTTTCGCTAATCCCTGACAAATTATATTTATTTCTTTTTTTGCTTTTACTATTTGAGATTCGTATTGATCACGTACTTGTTGAATGGCTTTATCTATTTGTTTTTGATCAGTTTGCTTTGATTGAATTTGAGGGACTGGAATCGATTTCTTTTTCAATTCTATCTGAAGTTCTCGAATCGTTTTTTTAAGTTCTCGTGGATCGTTTTCTTTCGCGTCTTTTATTGTTGCATTTATTTGTTCACTAAGTTTCTCCATATCGACAACAGTAAGAGTAGGATTCACAACTTTACGTTCATTTATCTTGGGTGTTGCCGAAGAATTGAATGTATTACGTTCTCGAATATTTATACGTTTAAAAATTTCTAACCATGCAGGACTCCATATCCAAGCCTCTCCTTTTTGAAGCGATGCAAGGGAAGACATAAGAATTTTCCTATTTTCCTCTGTCCCATTGCGCTTTACCCATTCATCTATTGCATCTTGGTCTTGCGGTGCTGTTGTTTGAAGAACAATAAGACATTCGGTTTGCGTCAAAACATTTTTATTTATAACTGCGGGACGTTGACTTATTAATGTTACTCCTATTCCACGAATACCACCGCGACGAACTAAAGCTTCAAATGCCCCAAGCATTCGTTCTTGACCTTTTATTGGTCTTTGAGGAATAAAAGAATCAGCTTCATCGATAAACAAATGTAACGGCTCTCTATGCCTTTCCTTGATTCTATAAAGTCTCTCTGCAAATTCTGTCGCAAACCTATCTTGTATAGAATTAGACTCAAATTGAGAAACATCTATAATATAAAATGATGGATGAATTGCAACTTGTTCAGCTATAATGCTTCCAGCGGTAGACTCTAATGGAATACCTTTTTGTCCTCCAATAATATAGACCGGAAGACCGCCTTTTGCTTTTCCATTTTTGCCAGACCTCAATCCCCACCAAGCACCAGTAGGGTCTAAGACAACAAAAGGAAGATTTGCCCTTACGAATTCTTCCGCGATCACAGAAGCGGTATATGTTTTTCCTACTCTGCGCTTGGCAAGAATTGCGAATGTTTGAGTGACGGAATCAAGCGGTAAGTGAATATTATCAGAGATATCAAGTTTCATTTATTTGCCTTAGCTTTTTCAATTCGTTTCTTTGTTGAATATATGTTAATGCGGATTCTTTGGTTTCAAGCCCTAAAATATTTTTTGCTCCACGTTTTCTGTTGCATTCGAGATGCGCCAACATTAGATTCCATTCTGTTGTTGCACCGTTACGCGACACTGGTATAAGATGATCTATGGAACGATTGTCTTTATTTGTTAATTCTAAACATATATGACAACGATAACAATCACGTTCATATATTTTTAAGATAGATATTTTTTCCGTTTCAGTTCCATTAATTCTTGCTCGTCTAATAAGGCGGGATTGTTGGGCTATATGTAAATATAATTCAGGATTCTTTGCTTTTGATTTACATACAATTTCACTGCACTTTTTTGGATTGTTTTTTCTGTACTCTCTATCAGCTATAATTTTGGTATCATGCCGATTTATTCTATGTCTTAATTCGATTGCCTTTGCCTTTTCTGGATTTTTCTTTATCCATTCAATTTTTAATAATCGGAGATGTTCACGCTTTATTTTACGATATTCTTTCATATAGGATTTGTTGTGTTCCGATTTCCATCTTTGTTTGTATTTATCAACAACGAAATGATAGTCAGCATAATATTGTTTTAATTCAGGGTGCATTTTTCGATATTCTTGAAAGTATATCAATAACTTCTGCTGATTTTTCTTTCTCCAGCTTTTAAGATATATATTTCTTTTGGCTTTTTGTTCCGGTGTTCGCATTGGTTTTGCACAATAAAAAACCCCTATCATCGTTCGGTCTATCGCTACATTGTTTAGATGCAACGCGAATGAATCAAGGGGTATTGTTAAAATCAATATAACAATATAGCAATAGACGTATTTAATCTTGCTATATTTTAATGAATTGTCAAGCGGAATTATGTATTTTGAGATGCGAGTCTTCATATCCTTACGTTTTGTGACGACATAAAATAATTTAACTTTTTGAAATATGCAAGTCTCTATTTGGTCTCTTTTTGTTCCTGTTTCTTTTTTGCCATTGCTTGCCTTTTCTGAGACTTCTCTTTTCCGGCTTTTTCGGCTTTCTGCTTGCGCTTATTTTCCTTCTTGTTTTCAGCCTCAAGTTTCCTTGTTTCCTGAAATTCCATCTCTTCCTGCATCTCCTCTGCCGTCATAGGGATTTCTTCCACTACTTCATTATTGTCTTTTCTGACAACTTGTTTGACCCCATCTTTAGGAGAATTGTATTTGACCTCACAATCGATATCTCTGAATTCACAGCCATCGGCAACACAGTTTGACAACCTGGTCCGGCGCGATTCCTTTTCATCTATCCTGCTCTGGAAGTTGGAATTTGCTGATTTCTTCTCTTCCTGGAGTAACTTAATCTCTCGATCAAGGTTTGCCATTTCCATTCCCATCGTTAATTTTTCATCATTAGTAAATTCGTATTTTAGATTGCGCTTTGATTCGATTATACGGTTGTTCATTGGATTATCCTTTATTAAACTCAATATATTAATCCGGCATATAGCTACCACCTAACTATACGCCGGATTTGCTTCTTTGATTATAGGTATGAGAAGCATCATACGCCGTTATTATTTTCCGGAGATTGCTGTTTTTGTTGTCGTTTCTCTGCTGCTTTTTTCTTTTGCTTTGTCTTAGCCTGCGATCTCCGTTTTTTGTTTATGCTCTTTCTCGTTGCCATGTGATTCTTCACCTCCTTTCTATTTTCTTTGTTTTTTCCATAATTCTACTGCTTGTCGTCTGTCTAATTCTATTGCTCCTTTTTCTACCGCCCTCTTTCTTCGGCTTTCAGTCAAATCATAGTGCGGTGAACTTTTCGTCTGAAACCAATTTCTTTTGCATCCAATCGACCGAGCAAAATCGTGTAATTCTTTTTCTGTGTCAGCCATTAAATGACAAGATTTACCATACTTCCATCCCCAGTCCATCAGGTTGTCGACATAAACACTCATTTAATTTCTCTGATGAATTCTATTATAGCTTTTTTAATCAATGGTAAAGTATATTTTAGACCTATATAGATGATAGTGCATATTATTAATGCAATCGTTATACCTTTAATTATTTCCTTTATTTTAACCATTTATTATTCCCCAAAGGGTTTTTGTTCGCTCTCAGAATTACTTATTCTATTATAATATTCTGATTCTGTTAGTAGTTTAATACCAAGTCTCCTTGCAAGTCTTCTGCATCTTGTTTTGTATTCTTCCCATTGATCAGGCGAAAATTTCTTAGTGGATCCTCCCACTTCTACTTCTTCTCCGGTCTGGAGATTTACTTTTGTTACCGGGTTACAGGCTAACTTCAATTCTTCGTGAAGTGCGTCTTTTGACTCGTACCCGAGAAATTGTCTCATCGGTTCAACAATGCCGGCAAAATATTGTTTTCTCTTCTGCGAAGACTTTTTAGGATTGAACTCATCTATCGAGATAATAACCTGTTTGCCTTTATACTTCTCTATCGCCTCTCGCAATAGTTTTTCTGAAACAAGTATATTGTCTACAATTTCTTTTGATATAATCTGAATCATTTCTGATGTTCACATTTATTTTCTAATGCAGCACCCAGCGACCTGCATCGTCTGCTCTTGCTGATTGTCCACAATGCTCACAGACAGCCCAATGAGATACACATCCTTCAAACCAACGAGGCAATGAATGACCTAATGCTTCTGCCTCTTTCGTTGCTTTCTTGATCTGTTTTTGGACTCTTGTGTAGTAACCCTCCATGTCTAATCTCCCTTTTTCTCATTTTGTATAAATTCATCAACTTTTTTTCGGAGTTGCTCAACTTCTTTATGTAAGTCCGCAAGAAACGATATTAACTTGAAGTTATTGATCGATCCACCTATCACCTGCGGAAGATCATTTATGCATATTCCCATTTGCTCTTTGGCAAATTGTTCGTCTTGCTGTATTTCTTTAAGTGTTTTCGACATTACCATTCCTTTACAAATTGTATTTGGATTGGATCTATTTTGTATAAATTCCCATATTTATCTTCTATGATTGCCACAGTCATATTCACAAATGCCTGGCCTTCGGTATTTTCAAGCATATCGTCCCCCCAGCGATGAAAACTTCCATCCATCCACCCAGATAGAGTTTTGCCAAATCCAGTGCGAAATTTTACCTTTCTCAATGGTGCTACATAATTTATTTGATCAAGTATACTCTGGAAGTTTCTTAAAAAGACTTCAGCATCCAAGTATATTGAGTTAGGCACTCCCTCTAACCGTATATTATGCAGTCCAGAGCAATCTAAATAAATTCTATCGTTCATTATAGTCTTTCCTAATTAGGATTAATTATTCTCCTTTTTTGGGCTTCTTTCTGCTTTTCGATCTCTCGAAGAGTGTCAATCACGGACTTCATTGCTTCTTCTGCTGTGTTGTATCCACATTCGTCTCCATCAATGTGTTGATCTAAAAGCTGATTGTCTATCTCCCACATTATTCTGAATTTATTCTTGCTCGTTTCTTGCCACCAAAATCGGATATTGTATCCAGAATTAATTATCCTGGCTATCAGGTTCGCTCTCATTAATTCAAAAGCAAATCCTTCTGCTACCAAAAGAAGTTTCTCAAAATCTTTTTCTGACAACTTATCTTTTATTGGGAGTATTCTTTTTTCAAATTCTTTTTTTAGATCCATCACAACCTCGTTCGTTTTCAATTAACTATTTTATTTGCCCGGTCTTCGGATGTTGCATAATCCATAAGACACACTTTTTCTCTGCTTTATCGTAACTATCTTTGTTGCCTACAGTAAATCTGAATTGTTTTTCTATGCGATATCCGCCGTTTATAGAATCGTTGCTTATTACTCGCAAAGTGGAAGTTATATTATTCCCTCTTCCAGCTTTTCCACCTGACTTATTCGCAACTCTAATTTCATAATCTCCACAACCATAGACACCACTAATTTGAGTTGGTCTTACTTTGAAAAGTATGTCTTTACTCATTCCCTGTCCCTAATTAACTATTTTTATTCCGTTATCTTTTGATAAATGTATCCTCTGGGATATTGTTTTCCATATCTCCGGAGAATGAGTCACTACAAATGAATAATGCCTCTTTGCTCGTCGCCTTGATTGTTCCAACAGCTTTAAAAATATTGGCTTATTTTCAGCACTCAATGCTCCGTCTTTTTCGTCTGTCAAATCTAAATCATACTTGTGTTTAGAATATCTACTGGGATCCGTTAAATATTCACCCATTGCTTTACTGATCGATTCGTCTATCCACACGGTTTCTCCATCAGACAAGTCTTGGACTTCGATCTTGTTCTCTCCACGATAAATACCTATATCGAATGACTCGCGATATTCGCCGTTCTTATTTGGTTTTAATGTGTCAAAATTTATTCGTAAACCACTTTCTCCGTCTTTAAGATATTCGTTCGCAATCGCTGCGACATCCAGCCCAACATTGTGAATGATAAGTGCTGGAATACCGTTCTTTGATAATCCCTCCCTGATAAATGCAATACGCTGGGCTTGGAATTCTCTGTCTTCAACTTCTTTCGTCTGGTCGGTCCGCTGTAATTCTAAATCTATTCTTTTTTCATTAATAACGTTCAAAGACGCTATTTCTTTATTATAATTGTTAATTTTTATAGAATTATCATCGCTATCTGAATTCAACCTCTTTTTTTCTTGCTCCCAAGAAGCTATATTCGTTAGAATAATACTCCGGTCAGATTCTTTCTTCAAACCATCAACTTCCAATTTAAGTGAGCTTATTCTGAGATTAATCTCACTTTGTACCTTCGCGGTATTATCTTTTAATTCCGCAATTCTTGCTTTTAATTCTTCCAGAGACTTCTTTTTCTCTGGAAGGATTATCTGTACTTCATCATATTCTTTTTTAAGTTCTTCCCAATTATACCTCTCTAACTCTTTCAATGCTTTTCCCTGAGTTTCAGACTCTTTTATTTCTTTATCAATCCTCGATATTTCAATCTCTTGAGCAATCGTATCCGGCTTTGTAGGCTCGTGCAATGCTGACAATTCATCATCTTTTTTAAGAGACAATATATTCAAATTGCCGATAAGTTCTTTTTCGTCCGGAGCAATTGGATCTATAACCGCTGATAATTCATCGTTTCTTAGTCGCTCAATGCTGGCTATCGTTTTTTCTGTTTCACTTCTGTCAATAATTTTTAAAGCCGATTGCATCTCCTGAATTGCTAATGATTTTAATGACTGTTTTTCAACCAACTCCTGTTTCTTGACGATAAATTCTTGCTCAAGACTGTTTTTCTTCTCCGAGTATTTGCCTATCATCTCCCTGTTTGTTCTGGCATTGAGTAAAAATTCACAGGTTTCTGTACATTCTTTAATATTTTTACACGGAACCCTGTCTATCTGGCTGGCTTCCTTTTCAGCTCTCTCTCTATCACTCTCTAACCGAGTTACTTCTTTTTTGTGATCTGACTCTAAGTTGATTATTTCCTTGCCTAACGCCTCTTTCTCGATCTCAAGGTTCGCTATTCGCTGTTTCTTTTTGTCTTCTTCGATAACAAGTTGACTATATTTATCCTCTTCAGTTTTAATTAAGTTCTGATATTCTGTTTCTATCGTATTCTTGACATTCTTGTTCTCTGCCAGTTTAAGATTGTAATCTGCCCGTATTTGCGAAAACCTGTTTCTCTCTTCCAGTTCAAGTTTTTCATACTTAGAATTTATCGCCGATAACTGAGCATCATATTTATTTTTCAATTCCTGATAATCAACATTTAATTTAGATACTTCGCTGATTATACTTGCTCTGTGAAGTTTTTTCTTCGGAATGACTATATTTATAATTTCACGTAATTCTTGTATTTCTTTTAATGCTTCGGATATCTTGTCTCCATTTTGTAAAATCTTATCCTTACGAAGCACCTCAGCTTCTATCTCTAATTTTTGATCTTCCAGATTTTTATTTTTAATAATAAAACCTGTTTTTTCTTTTTCTAAGTTAGCCTCGTAAGACGTTATGTTGTCTTCTATCTCTTTTATTTTTTTCTCGGTCGCATCAACCAATGATAATCTGTGCTTTTCCTTAATTAAGTTTTCGTCGCTGATCTTTAGCTTTTCCGATATTTCTTCTAATTTTTTATTGCAATCAAATTTTTCTGTCTCAATCTCTCTCAACCGAGAATCGATATCGTTTTTTGATTGAATCGTGCTTAATTGTTCATCAATAAATACTGTCTTTTGTCTGGCTTTATCTAATAAATCAACTGCTTTATCGTAACGGTCTTTAGCTATTTTTTCATATTGCTCAAAGACTGTGAGCTTGTTCCCCAGATAGTAATAAAATATCTTCTTTCGCTCTGAGGGAAGCATTTGTGTGATCGGCGTAAGTTTCCGGCTACTATTCAACACGTTGACGAATATTTCTTCAGACCCAAATATTTCTTCTGCTTTCTCTCTGTATGAACCGAGTAACCCATTATTTAACGGTTCCTGCTCGCCGTCTGGAAGATATTTATATAGATACGCTTCAGCGTTTTCGCTTTTTGCATCAATAAGCACTAATGATCTATATTTAATCCCGTCTTGGATGCAAATAAACTCCTTTTCGCTGTTTCTTAATTGGAAGTGCTCCTGGATTTTCTTCTTGCTGCCAGTACACATTAGATAAGGATGCAACATAAGTTTCATAATAGTAGACTTACCTACTCCATTGTCACCCTGAATCGCTATTATGCCTGGTTTAAATTTTGTAAAGTCTATTTCTATTTCGTCTAAACCCAGTCCGAACGAAATCCCTTTGCTTCCTTTTAATCTTCCATATAGTGGTATCATTTCATTTATCCTTTACATTATAATTTCATCGTTTTATTCTTTGTTTTCTGGCTTCGTTGGAGATGAAGATAGTTTATCAATAGCCGATGCTACTCTATTAGCTTCTTCTGAAGAATTAAAAATTCCTACTTTAACCCAACACTGGTCATGCCCATAGCTATAACAATGTACTATGTAAACCGTGTCCTTTTTTACAACTTGTATTTCAATTCTTGTATTTCCAGATGCTACTACTGATGATTTTTTAAAATCAGGCTTATTTAAGTTCCCCATGATTATGATCAATAAATATGCTATTGCTACGCTGGCAAACCCGGTCAACGAGATTTTTACATAGATATTTGCCCAGCCCGCTGGTATTCTATATTTACTACTCATTGTTATACATTCCTTTCTTGTTATATTCTAATTCGATTTCATGAATCTCGGATATCACATCTTCTGTTATCTTGTCTTCTTTATTTACAGCCGTAGCCCATTCTTTGAATTGATCTACTAAATTTGTCGCCCTCCCTATGTTTTCGCTCCTTGATCTCTCAACATAAATAGTTTCCGGTTCAATTTGATAGCTGAATGCACCTGCATAGAATTGTTTAACAATGTTTTCATCATAAGTCTTACGCTGTTCTTCATCCATTGTTACTCTTACTCGAAGATCCGCTCCCTGCCAATCATTTTCTACACAACAATCCGCTACTTCATTTTTGTCTCGAATTGAACCGCTTTTAGTAATTTCACATTCATGCTTTACCATTGGTCGCGTAGACGTTAGTTCAATGGCTCTGATCTTAGGTAGTTTTCCAGGTTCAATCTCTACGCAATTTACGAATTTCTTTTCGGTCTCCCCCCAGTTCACATGATACGTGCTTCCAGCGTATCCGCCTTTTGGAGAGAACATTTGATTCAAATGTATATGTCCTCCAGCTATGTAATCCGCGCCGGATAATTCAAGATCGTCTTTACGTATTATAATGTCTTTTGCATGAGTGCTGATAGTTTGACCATTGCTGATTTTTGAATCGGATACATTGCCGTGAAATGCCAGTATGGTTGGAATCCCGTCAATATTGCGTGTCTGCATTCCTGTGAATATCATTTTTAAATTATCAATAGCAAGTTGATTAAGATCGTCGATCTGCTGATTTTCTTTTTGCTCTCGGAGTAGAAATTCTTTTGTAGGGTACGGAAGGGTATGAATGGTACAAATAGTGTTTTTATCTTCTGGCTCTGTGTAAAAAGATTTTTCACCATAATGATCTTGCATGTATAATGTTTGCGGATAATCTGAAATGCATATTGGATGTTGCGTTTCAAGAAGTTTTATTGGATCCAAACTCTTTGGTGCGTCATGATTGTCATTGCCGTATAAAATCACCATCGGTGAAATATCGGCTAATATCTGAATATGCTTCAGCATCGGAGCATACGCTGTTTCGTCTTCGACCGTTAGTATGCTATCCTGAATGTCTCCGGAAATTATTATTAGTTCTGGTTGCTCATCTTTCGCAATAGTTTCTATTTGAATGGAAGAATTGATGCATTTGGAAAGATGTTTTGTGGACCAATGGAGATCAGCAATGTGCAGGATTTTCATATATGACCTTTACGTTTTATGATGTTCAATTTTAATAAATAATATTTCCGTTGTCAAGTTAAATATAGGTGCAGAGTGCCCAATTGCATTCATGACTCTGCACCCGTGAGTGCTATCATCTCTATTAATATGATGTATGTTGTTTAGTTTAGGTTTAGCGGTCGCATGTAACTTTTCATGTCCGCCTCGTCGATTTAACCTCAGTTAAACCTTTGTATCTTTAAATCGAGAACTGGAGAATCGAACTCCACTTTCAGATTGCAAGTCTGCTGTGCTGTTTACTCTACACTCTATTCTCGAACGATACGCACCTGCTTCAGATACCTCCTTTCCTTGCGAACGCAATATAATCCCGCCGATTTAAGGCGGGCTGAATATAATAACAGGATACCATTAGACCTTTTAATTAAGGGGGGAAAATTAAAAAGTCGAAACAGCATCCTGCCTGATAATTAGAAAATTAAATCCCGTTCCTCTGTTTTTTCAACATCTTTCAGCCCGTGCAAATGGGTAAGATATTTAACTTGCTCTTCTAAAGTCATTTCTTCTGGCTTCGGAAGTCCCGGTTTTGGCGTGTATCCCTTGCGTTCAATCCATGACTTTAGTGATTCAATTCGATCTTGAGGTTTTGCTTTTTTAAATAAATCAATAACCTCTGGAAGTGGAACATCGCGGACAGGGTTACCCTGGGGTTCAATTTCTAATTTTGGAGTCTTTTCTAAATCATCGTCCCCATCGTCCCCTACTACTACCGCATCCGTAACTTCTACGTTTTGTGAAAGTTGTCTACGTTGTTGAATCTCGGCTGGTGGTAATCCAAACATAGCATTCTGACTCGCAATGGCATGTGATACCAATTGTTGTTTCATCGAATCGTTTGACATCATGTAATGAATGTTAAGCGATATCTTAACAACTACGAATGGCTTTTTTAATTCCTCTCGTGTATAGTAGCCCTTCAGAGCAAGTAATGCTCTAACTAAACGCGTATAAGCCTTTGTTTCTGCCAGTGCTTCTTTGAACTCTAAAATCCTGAGTTCTTCTTCTTTGATCTTGTTTTCGATGTATTTTTTACCCTCCGTATCGTTTTTGTAGATTTTCTTTTTGTCTCCACTACCAGTCGAGAGTTTACCAGCTTGAAGTAGGCTTTCATATTTAAACCTCGTTTTTTCAACTGTGACATCGACATCCACAACTTTTGATTGGGTTAGTCTCTGCCATGTGCCGTCCGGCTTTTGAATTGCTCCAACAATTTTATATCCCGCACTTCTTGGATTGCCTGTCGGTATATAACCGGAACTGGAATGATCAATTTGGATCCCCGCTGCGTGAGCAAGTTTCTGTAAGGCTGTTTTGCTAAATGAGAATACTTCTATCCATTTTTCATCGAATTCCTTTTTACCAATACTGAATACATCTTGCCCTTGAGGCATTGGTGTCGGGTCTATGTATAACAATTCATAGTTCACTTGTTGCAGGGGGGAAAGTTGCATCAGTGTTTCCGTCGGGAAAAGTATGTTGTACTTATCTTTCGGATATTGTGTATACAGACTTTTAAGCTGGTCTGTGTGAGATGATTGTTCTTCTGCCATAATAAAACTCCTTTATATTATATAGTTTATTCAGGGCACACAAGTATTAAAAATGATACATACTCGATTGAGTTATCTGCATAGGTATCGGTTAAATACGAAAACGAATATAAATTGATAGTATCATCGCTCCCTCTTGAAAAATAATAATAACCTGCATATCCAGAGGAAATAATACAAATTGTTTTCCCATAAGGTTTAAAAGCGTTTTTAAGATATCCCTCATACATGCCTACAGCGAACCTTTTCCATCTTATTTCGCCGGGAAGAGTATTATACGTGGTTGTTACTATCGGATCGTCTGTGCCGTATTGAGAAATAAAACCCGTGCACATTTTATATTCGGGTTCTTTTTGGATGTATACCGGATATTCTTTTTCACATGATGTAAACGACAGTAGTGCTATTACGGCAAGTATATAGATCAGTGTTTTCATCGTTTTTCTCCTTTACGTTGTATGGTTAATTTTTTGTTGTTATCCATTTATTTATTTCTTCTTTTGTTTTATCGCTAACAGGCATTCCGTGCTCGAAGTTGTAAAGTGTGCTGAACGATACTTGATTCATCATCTCCAGCGCGACAGCCTGAATTGATAATCCAAGTTTCTTTCTCAGTTTTTTAAATTTGGAGGGGTTAATGGTTCTTGACATCGTTTTATCCTTTACTTACTTGTTATTAACAACAAGTAATATAAAAGATATCTTTTTATTGTCAAGTTATTTTTTTATTTTTTTTCCACTCGTGCGCCCAGTTGAATGTCCTTTTTGTCCAACCTACTATAAATACAGTGTTTTTTGGGTTTTTTTTAACAGATTCGGCAAATACAAGGCAATGATTTTCTGTGTCAAATGTTAGAGTAATCCAGGCTTTATAATCGTTTTTTAATTCATTATAAGCGGAGTCTTTTTGAGCTATCACTGTTTTCAGACTATCAATCATTTTGAGTTCTCTGCTCTGAGGATAGGTATTATTACTTTTCTGAAAACAACCTGTGAATAAAGCAGTAATTATAAGTATGCATATATTAAATGATTTCATCGGCTTTCTTCCTTGCATCTTCTATAGATTTTTTTTCTCGCATAACTCCTATCAATACCGCGCTATCAAATACTGAATCAGCAATAATCTGATTTGGCTCGTTATCGAGATTAAGTGGATCCCAGTATTTAACTTTGTAGAGTTTTATAACCTGCTCTTGTAATTCAGGTAGATTCTCAAGAGCATTATCAATTTTTGTTCTCGTTGATAATGAACAATCGAGTGTGTTATTGATTCCCAGAGATTTAATTGTTTTGTGTATTATCTTCCAACCCGGCCAGTCAGGATTAAATACGATACTGATGCCTTTATATGTTTCTTTCCCTGTGTCATGAGAGTTATGAGTATAACCACCCTCGTTTTTAAATGTTTTCTTGAACGATAAATTAATATCAGCCATAGTAATCTTTGTTATGTACTGTAATATAATGTACTATAATATAATATGTAACCCAATAGAGACCTGATTCGTGCTCTAATTATTATCTTTAGGGCATAACAACAATCTCTAACAAGTCACCAGTCAACAAACTGTCGGCAACTACAAAACTTGAATTAAGTGAGTATATCCAAACTCTCATCTTCCCGGAATAATATACAACGTCACTTTGCAATACTTTTTGTGCTCCCCTCGCTTGGTTTATTCTGGCAAACACTTTATTAACGTCCGCACCGCCTTCAAAGTCCGCATAATATTCTCCATTCGTGTGACGGGTAAACGCTGGTGCAGCTCCATCGAGATCGTTTTTAACTACTATTAAACTTGGATCAGCAGTGCCGGATTGTGTAATTTTTGCCCAATATATTTGATAGCCTAAACTTTTTAATGCAAGTTTTCCATCGTCGTCAACCTCTATCGTATCATCGTCAACCAGCCCGTCTGAGTCCACAGCTAATTCGCCAGCTTCATTCACTACTACTGTAGCACCGTCAACCGCTTTGCCCGTTCCTTCTCCTAAGATTTTTCCAGCTTTAACCATAAAATCTGTTATGTCCGACAAATAATGTGCATGAGGAGACAATGTAAAAGCCGTTCTCTTGTCTTCTACTGAAACTGGTACGCCTCCGGCTATTACAACATCGCATAAATATATTTGATGTGAACCTACGGCATCCTGAGTTACTACGAATTCATAAGATTCCATTTCATAAGCTCTGTACTCTGAATATGTAGCTGGTAGGAAACTCACATCCGGAAATACTGCGCCTGAAGAAAAAGGTAAATCACTTTCTGATGTACCTGTGTATGTATTTTTTAATACGAGATGGGTATCATCCGTTATTGTTGATATCTCATACACACCATCGTTACCTAAAGTGCTATCTACTATAACGAGTTTCATTCTCCTGCCGAGACGTTTCGTGAATTCCGTGCCCGTCCCTGTTACATTCTTGCTCCCGTTAGTAAATGCTATAGTCCCCTCTTCATTATAAACCTTCTTAACCTGCGCAAGAACTTTCCATGTTCCATCTGCATGCGTTCCATTAAAATCAATACTATCATCACTGGGAACGATTATTGATTTCATCATGCCATCCGTGTCTTTAACTATCGCATCAAACGCTTTTATTTCCACGTCTGTGCCATCGATAGAACAGAAGCCATCATCTGAGTTCACAAAAGTATTTAATGCCTCGAATACAATATTATCTACATATAGTATCGCTCCAGTATCCGCTTCAATACTTAATGACATATTAGCCAGATTCCCAGATGTGATAGTAATGAGTCCAGTCCAAGATATGGAGCTGCCAGAAGAAAAAGTAACAAGCTCTCCGTTCAATCTCACGTAATGGACTGATCCAGTTGCCATCGTGAAAGATATCCTGTATGTCCCATAACCGTACGCCAATAAGTTTAAATAGATGGTTGCTATACCACTTGTAATCTTCATCCTGTTACCAACACTATCCCAAGTTGTACCTGAACCACTCCAGTCACCTAGACCAGCAGCAAAATTTGTATTGTTTCCTGTTAAGATATTTGTTCTCAGCAAGGCGGATTGACTTCTCTGAAGAATAATTCCGTATTGAGAAGACATTTTTTCAAACATAGCACTCAATGCCTCGCTTCTTAGATTAAATGCAGTATCAAGCATTTTAAGGGTTATAAATAACCCCGATTTATTGAATAATCCGCCTTGCATAAGCTCACCTTTTTCTTTCTCGTTAAATATTTAATACGTTATTATGATAGGTGCTTTATCCACCGTGAACGTCGTTCCTGGCGTAATGTTGGCTTTCGTTTGCCAGGTCCCGGCCGCTGAAGCACCTATAAACTTGCTTCCTGGCACTGAATATGTCCTGAATTTTGCTGTCGTGCCATTAAATTGTACTGTTGCATAATACAGACCTGCTTTAGCCACATAAGGCGTAGTAAACGGAACGCTCTGAAATTGTTTTGCGGTTCCTACTATTACGGCAGCAGAACCAGGTGCTCGTGAAGTCGCAACCTCAACTCCTGTTGAACTACATAACTGAACTACCACAGAATCAGTCCCGCCCACTGAGCCTACTAAATAAGACAAGCCTGTCAATGTCACATTATAAGGGATCATGAGTTCTACCCAATATCGTGCTCCATTAGAGCAAGAAACGTCCGTCCCCAGCGTATCAGCGATCACTGAGCCACCAGCAGCCCAAATATGAGTACTTGCCGAAGGCAATATCACTCCCTCTGTAACTGGCTGAGGTATGGAAATATTATTATTATCATAATTGAATGTACCGTCAAGAGCTTTCCATCCCTCATTCGTTTTTATCAGCAAGTTCTGAGAAGCTGATAGTGAAATTATTCCGATAAGGAATAATAAAGTAATTGCTATCTTTTTCATGATAACACCTTTAAATTAGTTGTTGAATAATTAATTAAGCTACCTTAAATCTTTAATCACTTTCCATCCTCCATTCCAAAACACGAGAGTTGTATCGGTATCTCGCACGAATATCCTGCCAAACACACTATCTCCAGCTACTATCGTATGAAGCTGTAATCGACCACCGTTTAATACCGAGTCTTTCAGTGTTTGATTCACTGAATAAGTCGATGTAAATATCATACTCCACAATATTTCATTCATTAATGCATTGTAGTTTAATCCGCTGTTTGCCGTTGTGTCCCTCTGGGATCCAGCCCAATCCCCTGTATATCCTTTTTTGATAGTTCTGAATTTGAAATTAGGGGTATACTCTACATTAGATTGTCCAGATGCATCTATTGTGCAGACAATCATTGTCACAAATAATAAAAATAACTTTTTCATACTGGCACTCTTTCAATGTTTGTTTTTATATTATACTTTATGGGCACAAAATCATGTCTTATAATATTTTCTATCTCTAAAGATGATCTTCCACCATTATTCTCTGCATCAATAAGAACCATGTTGTCTAAATCCATATAACACAATGAGTTGTCAGGATCATAAATAAGCGCATTTACACTGATCAATGCCTTTGCGTTTATATACATATCGGCTGAAAAATAATCTTCTATCTGTTCCAGTGTTTTGCCGAACATTGATAATGTGCCCAATCCAGAGAATAAAACACTGCTCGCTTGTTCCGTTGTGACCATTATTTCCGTTATACCGTCTAAATCTTCCCAGTTTTCTGTTATACCGAGTAACGCTAATATCGTTGTTGCATTCTCTGTGAATATAAATTCTATTATTCCGGGTTCAGTTATTGGTATACCGAAGGAACCACCATCAACAGTCTCGGATGGAGTATCCCCGAATTCACCTCCATCTGCTGGCAAATCAAACGTGATCTTCCCTCCTGTATCGTCCAGAATTTTCCACGCAAATTCCGGGCTTGTAACATCCCCTATCCAACCACATTGACTTTGTGGATATCCTCTTACTTCTACGTTGACACTGTTACAGATTCTTTTAATATCGGCTAATATCCCATTTTCTGTCCCTCGTGCTTTATGGATAGCATAGGTCGCTTTTTCAAAATCTAAAATACTTATTGGATCTCCTATTTCATCGGTATCACAATCGCCAAAAAGATTGTGTAACAATGCTGTGGTTTTGCTGGGAAAAGCATAATTTGTTTTTTCTTCTCTTCTACTGAGAAATATTTTTAAAAAATCTGTCCATAGTTGTCCACCTATGCTACTTTCTTTAACCTTTGGAAGCCTGTTTATATAGTCTCGCAATAATTGCAATTCCGTAGCTATACTGTATAATAATGTATCTCTCGTATTCATCATTAACCTAATATGCTGTAAGTTAATTTTGTACCGTTTATGCTTGCATCTACATATATCTCATTGCTATTAGCCATTACTCTCAATACACCGCTGTTAGAGTATGGAAAAACAAGCGGTAGTCCTACAGGCGGTTCCGAAACAGCATCTATTGTAGCTTTACCCACGACAATTATTACTCCAGTTGAGTTTCCATTATAGACAATCACGGCTTTCGCGCTCGTGTTTGACGGCAATGCCACTGGCGTGCCTGCTTCTGCAATCGTGACTGTACCCTGAGCAATGATCTTCAATTCGTTCGCAAGCAGGTTTACGGTTGCCGTAATAGGCAGTTTGTTTGCCTCTGTGACATAGGTAACTTCTTCGATGTCTGGATCATAATAAGCGACAAGAGGAAGGGGGAATCTGTCGTTATCATGCTTTGAAAAAGCATCATACTTCAAAAGAGTCTGAAAAGACTTTAATATATTCGCACGTCTATAAATTTGCTCAGACATTTTATTATTACTCTAATTTCCTCTTGTCTACCAGCACTGAATCCGACAATAAATTAATCAGATCCATTTGACCTTCATAATACTTTATAGCTCCATCAATAGCTTTTTGATCTGCGTCGACAGCTTTCTTCCTCGCGTCTAATTGTACCTGCATTTGATTAAGCTCTTTAAGTTTCGATTGAACAAAATTCTCTTGAATTGATTTTTTAACCCAAACCGACGTATCTTTTTTCGCAATACTGATATTTTGCTTGTCTTGCGCAAACAAGATCGTGCCGGCAATAATTAATAATATTTGTAGACCGATAATCTTTTTCATGATGTTTCTCCTCTTTTAATTTTTTATTAAGAAATTATATGTTACTCCGTTTATTGTGACTGCTACATATTCTAATTGCTTTGTTACAGAACCACCGCTGGATAATGCAACATAGTATCCAGCATAATCATGGGTCCCGAAGGTTGCTCCCTGTGTTGCTGGCGCAAAACTGGTAGGATAATAACCAGATGATGTAAAATATCCGTCTCCATAATTATCTGCTATTATTATTTGACCAGATGTAAATGAATTATTACCAGTACCACCTTTTGACCAGGACAATACACTAAAAGCAGGCTCATAAACCCCAGTATGAGTATGATTACCTCTTGCAACTTGAGTCGAACCCGTGCCTATTTTACTGTATCCATCTAAATCAGTATATGCCCCTCCTAAAGCAATAGCTCCTACGTTTGCAGCGGATAAATTTGTGCCATTAATCTTATAATTATAACCTGAACCTATGTTTATATTTCCAGCATTATATATATCACCTGAATATCCATAAAAAGAATAATTATAAGCTCCACCAGTTGCACTTGATGTTATAGCTTTATTATTGCCAGCTCCAGTCGCGCCGAATCTTCCTCCGGTTGCCCAAGATGCATTATTTGCTGATGCATATATTGCTGGTTCATCTGCAAGTGTTGTTAAAGAATATACCACACCGTTATTGACAAGAACACCCGAATTTGATCCGAATACTCCAGAACCAATACGGACTTTTTCTGCCGAAGATTCATAAAAAGACAATTCATTAGTTGAACTACTTAATATCGTTCTCTTTGCACCCGAAGAAGTATATATATTACCTTGAACCGTTAAATCACTTCCATTCCAATCGATGAATTTGCTGGATCCATCACCTGCATAAAACTTCCCTACGCCACCGTCGTTCGCAATCTTTATTGGCCAATTAGTTCCAGTTGCATGAAAACCCATAAATGTAGACGTTATAGAGAGAGAGTTGTCCGGTGCAGTTGTTGCTAAATGACTTGGTATTCCAGAAAGATCCGTTCCCCATGTAGCCCCCACAGTCGCTCCACTGGCAATCCCAGCCAACTTCGATGCTTCTGTCGGACTGATCTCTCCAAGCGTTGTAGGTTTATCTGCTAATGAGTCCCAGCTATATGTGCCTGAAACAACTATTTCTCCCGTTAAACCGAGAGTCGTACCATCCCATGTCAATTTGTCCCCTAAAGAAAATCTGCCTGAAGAACTTTGAAAAAACGGAGTATTTGAATTGCCATACTCTCCAACTCCAGAGTACATTGATGTATCATTAAAGTTATATCCAGCTATTTGCGCCGTAGAATCATCTGCAATATAAAAATATGTTTTTGTCCCAGCTCCTCCCCACATTCCATAATGTGTTGTAGAATAACCCGCCAATTGGTTTAAATCACCGAGTCTCAGTCTTTCTATTTGATCATTATAAGTAGTTCCCTGTGTAAATAAACTTATTCTTGTATCACCTGCGCTTGAACCGGACTTCATTTCTATTCGACCAGTCCCATTATATCCTAAAACAGCAAATGGAGTCCCTTGCGCCCAACTATTAGCACCTGTCCCATCAAGATCACGAGTTACATTGTAGGCTGTGCCCGATACTAACGAACCTACCTGTATGTATTCAACCTCTCCAGAATTTCTTAATACAACAAAATCATTGGGAGTCATTGTCCTACCAAAATCAATCGTAGTAGTTCCTGATTCAACATCAGTTTGAATCGTACCAGCATCTTTTGTTATATAGGAATATCCGCCGAATACCGTGATAGTATTTTCAGCAAATAATACAGCTTCTATTTCTGAAAGCCATCCTTTCAACCACAAGTTTGTGGACGAACCGAGACTATATGTATCTGTATATCTCGGTATTAAATCTCCTGGAACCTGTCCACTCAATATAGTATTAGTAAGGTTTAATTGTAATGTATCGGTGCTCCGCTGTAGATTTATCCGAGTACCAGTTGTTGAAACCGTGCCTCCCGAATTCTTTCTCACCCATTGCGAATATGCCGGCAAGGTGAACAATAATACCGCTAAGATTAAAATAAGTTTTTTCATGGTTTCTCCTTTTAAAATACAATTATAATACAATAATATATCCTATAACGAGTCCTGTATCAATAGAACCTGCTGTTGATGTGATAGTAAAAGATACTCCGGAAACTGCTGCACTCACGTAAATAGCTTCATTGCTATTGCCTGAATTGCGGTTGAGGAACACTTTTTCTTTTGTAGTTACACTCGCATTAAGCACGGTTACTGTTCCATCTGCGCCCAGCGTAGCATTCCCAGAAATTATTCCACTACTACCACCTCCACCACCACTAAGCTCAATGTTGCCAGCTTCAGAACCTACAAACAATTTGTGGGTATCGGTCGTCCAACCTGGTTGCCCGTCCTCCAATGTTGGAAGTTCGGCTTCTAACCCACGAAAAAACTTGACTGTGACTGACATATTATTACCTCTTTATTGGAATGCGTATGGATTTAATAAGGGATCATTTTGTTGTGATATTGGATACGAATTCAAAACATAATCCAATGTTTCGTTTAAAATAGTATCCTTAATTCTCAGTCTTGCAAATCTCGGCAACGAATCTATTAACTCTATTCTTTTGCTGTCAAAAAATACGCTATCTTTAGATGCCTCTACCATAAACGTGCTGAGATCAATGTCAACATCTGTATCAATAGCTTTTATAATCACGAGTAAATCATCGTCAATGATTGAATCATCGGTATCCCACTTTGAATAATCAAAATAATCGGCCAACGCATTTGCTACCTGGTTATAATAATCTTCGAGAGTAACGTCCGGTGGTAACGCGCATTCTAAATCAACAAATATATCAGTCATTACCATATTAACACAATCTACCGCATCGAAAGCACGGCTTCTATCATAAATATAAGTCGCAAGCGTAGTTAATTCTCCCGCTGATAATTCTTCTCCGCTTCGTGTAGCAATATGAATTTGCACTCCATCTGTAAGTATATTCTTCTTTGCTATTGATCTCAAAACTTTATTGTTTCCTCTTACTGCCAGACTTTCAAAAAATGCTTGAGTACCTATGTCATAAGAAGATATGAGCATCGCCGTTCTTTGTCTAAAAGCATCGTCACTTTCACTGTCTACACTGCTTCTCGGTTGTGACGGCAATGGATTCGTTACGGAATTGACACCTGAAATCTCGGTATCAAATACAGTAAGTTCATTCGCTTGCACTCTTCCTTCGTCTCCCGCTTGTTCACAAGTTGCAATAGTTCTATTTCCTAATGCAATTGAATTTGTTCTTGCCAATAAAACAGGGTTTGACTTACCTACTATAACCTCTGAAGTGGTAAGATATTTTACGCCGGATATATTAGACAATATTGCCGTCCCTACTGGCACAACTGGGAAGATATAATATAATCCACTTGCTGGAGTGCCGGATATAACCAGAGTATTACTCGTGTTTGATACTATTGTATATTCATTTGTGCTGGAATCGTATAATATTTTACCAGTATGCTCATTAATATCCCAGTATTGTGTCGTGTCTGTCAAATAATTTAACCCAACGCTAGTACTATTACTTTTTACAATCTCATTACTGCCAAATACAAGTATAGTTGATAAACTTACCTGTTCAAGCCTTTTTGTCCCGTGCTCACTTAATAGATCGTCGAGATCCGTGCCAATTGCTGTGCTGGGGAATAGTTTTCTTTTTATTTGTGTAACTTCGTTCCATAAATCAAAAATGAAAGCGGAGACCGCAACTATAAGCGCACGTACAGAACTTCCTTTTGCATAGGTTGTTATTTTGCTTTGCCAGGAAAAAAATAGTTGCGAAATACCTGTTTCTATTTGCTTTTGAGTTCTCATGGGCTATCCATTAAATAGGGAGTTCAATTTGCTGTCCACTGATTGTTTGAATATTAGTACTGAACTGTCGAGAAGTTTTATTTTTTGTCTGGTCTGAAATAGATATATTTTTAATCCTTTTATCGTCCGAAAGTGCGTTTATGATTCTTAATTGCAATATGCTTTCGATTTCTTCATTGTTATAACCTTCTGGAATTTTAGGGTCAAAGCCTATTTCTTCATAGTACGGGACTGAACCTGGCATCAATGTAAGTCTGTTGTCAACCGATTGTTTGAACGATTCTTCTGGTGTTAACGTCTTAAAATCTCCGTCTTCACCTTCTTTCAGATCATTTGTAAAATCTACGCCCAGTATGTTATTCCCTTGCTGATCACCAATCGTAGGTATGTCTCGAATTGTATTCTGATCTACTGGAGTTTCTATCGGTATCCGTATAGCTAATCCCGTGACAACCTCGCTTGGTAAAATGTTATTATAATCTTGAATTTTAAGCCACGGTACATTGAATTTCTGCTCTATAGTTCTAATCGTGTCATAAGTTGCTACTATGTATTCAATGTCTGTAACTATCTTATTTATTCCATTCCCGGAATCATAGGAGCTAAATAAATATTGCATCTGGCTTTTTGTTATCTTTTCAAATTTATGAATATTATCGAGAATCATTAATTTGTTTACCGCATTCTGAACCGCATAGACCGCACCAGAATAATCGTTCTCTACCAAATCCACGTCTTCATCTGGAAGATTTAATATCTTGTTTTCCAATGTGTTCAAAGTGGTCTCAAATAGATAAAGTGCTTTCTCCACTTCTTTATAATATTGTGATAACTTTTCTGCCACGATTAACCCTTTACGGATGAAAACTGTAAAGCTGTGTTTATTTGTCTATTCTTGATCGATGTTGCTATCCCGGATGTCGCAGCGGCGTATAAAATGATTGTGTCGCTGAGATTATTTGCCTGGTTTATAATGTCTTCGACCATCGTTACCCCGAATTCAACTGCTTGGAATATAGGTGAACTTGTTATATAATCTGATGCATAATTAATCTCGTTTTCAATTGTATCCATAACCGAAGAGACGGCCAATAACGCTCTCAGTACTCCATCCATCGTATTTACTTTTATGACATCGCCAATTTCTTGAAAACCTAACTTATACGTTGGCATCACGGTATTAAAAGCTGAATCCAAGCGAATGCTGAATGTAGTTATGTCGATAGCAAACATTTCATTATTGATAAAATCATAAAAGTTCACAGCATAAACATATTTTGCATTTGCATCGCTTCCCAGATTGTTCCCACCGAAAATCTGGCTTGTTCCTTCTTTTTGATCAAGTTCATCGTTCACTCTATTCGATTTTTTGACTATTTCATCTCTAAACTCCATCAATCGTGTATACCCGTCTTTTAATGATAATCCTACACGTCTTGGTTGTATACCAAAGGATCCACCCATGTTCACCTGAGTAAACAGCATACCATATTTGTCAACAAAACCACTTCTTTCCTGAGTCTGATTTATTTGTGATCGATTCCTATAATTATAATCTATGAACGATGGTTTAACTGCCAGTGTCACAACTTTAATTTCCTTCCAGATTCTCGCTGGTTCATCTATCCCGGCAAGGTTTTTTCTCAAGAGCTGGAATACTATTGCATCACTTTTTTTCAAATTTATCGCACCCATTAGGATATCACTCCTTCGCTCGCCGTTCCAGCCGTTATAGGTCCACCTCCGGATGGTGCTACACCATTAACTGTTCCTGAAGCATGGTTTACTCTCGCTGTTTGAATCACTTTTTTCACATAGGTATCAACCGCGTCCGCAATTGCTCCAGCAATATCATCTCTACTCTGTGCAGGGTCAGATGTTCTTTCGGATGCTGCATCTAACACGGCTTTTATAGAGTTCTTTAAACTCCCTTTATCATAATTAATAGCCATTAATCCACCAGTATTTCATTAAGTGATTGATTGATATCATCGAGTTCCTGTATCGATGCTGGTATTAATCCAGTTGTGGTTCCCGTATTGGTCATAAATACTAACGCTTTTATTGCGGCAATAATTTTTTCCAGCTTATCTTTTACCGTCTCACCATAAAGAGTATATTCTTCTTTTCCGTCTGTTTTACCCTTAATTTTTATCCCACCATTACCATAATTCATAGTAATTGATTGTTTTACCTTCCCATCTCCGTCTACCTGGTTTATACCAACATTTCCGTTAAGGTTTAAAGTCACCTTGCCATTGCCTTCTGTGCCGGTTAAATTCAGTGTAATATTCCCGGTACCCGCAGACTTAGCAATTAAATTAAGTACCAGCTCACCTTTCGCATCGTCCTTGTACTCGAGAATATAATCATCGTTTTCTAATCTCTTTTTTTCTTGTTCCCATTCATCGGGCTTGGTCAATAAAAATTTATTCTGGTAAAAACTGCCAAATGGTTCTATAGAGCCTATAACTAACGGATTGAAAATGCTACCATTAACATACGATATAAGAACTTTGTCTCCAGTGCTGATTATTATAGATCCAAATTGATATCCTTTTATCCTCTTTTCATCCGGAGTTTGATCAATTATAAATGGTCGCGGATATATTTTATGGCCTTCAATTGGATTACTAACTTTGTGCAGAAAACTTACTTTATCAATTGAATGAAATAACCTTGCTGAATCATCAAATAAAAATAACGCTTGAGGATTATTTTTCAGCCTCACAAAGTGCCCAGTGACCGGATAAAATATACGCTGGTCATTGTTTCTTAACTGCTCATATTCGTATTCACTGACAAATCCATCCTGCTCTATTCTATAACAACCTGACATTTTTACGATAACTCCTTTGCGCTTGATTCGCCTTCTGTATTTCTTGCGAAGACCTGGTTTTGACTACCATTAGCTTTGTCTAAGTGACGATTAGTATAATATGATTGTAGTTCACTCATATTTGCACCTCGTGTTAAAGACAATCCCGTCTTCCAGGTCTGTCCCCAGCCAGCATGTTGCTCTACGCCTACACAATAAAACTCCATTCCACTCTTAGAATTTCTTTGCCTTGTTTGTGGATCAAATAATCCTCGTGTCCAAAATATACCTGAATCCAAAGAAGATAATATTTTCTGCCCAACAAAAACATTGCCGCCCTTGATTGTCAGAGTTCCACTTTCAAGCAAGTGATTGTATCTATTCATTCTCCATAATCTATCTCTTTTTTCTGTAGTGATTAGTCTAAGCAGAGCATTGTTTTTTAATTGCCTATCCCAGTCTTCCACATAATTAGGAATATCTTCTTTCTTAAACACTCCCAATGTAGTCAATATGTTGCTCCCCCATGCTTCAGCATATTCTTCTCTTTCTTCTCTCTGTACGATATTTCCAAGTTTAGTATTAAATCTCTGAGATAGATCGTCAACCGAAGGCGGTATTAAACCACTTTCAAGCGATAATTCTCTCAATCCATAAGACTTCATCATCATAGCGTCAATAAGTGGAAAATTCAATCCAAACGTAGCCAATGATCCAGTCCCAATAATATCACCTTTTCCACTCACACGAAACAAGGTGAATATCTCTTCATCTGAAATGCCAAGATTGCATTGCATTACGTCTTCATCTTTTATCGTAAAACTGCAAGCTGTTATTGGATGGATAAATTTTTGCCAATTATAATTTTTATTATTTGTTTCGTTCCATTTATTTATCGATGATAGGGGATTACTACTACTTAATTCACAAAACACATTTAACAAATCTTCACCTTTTGAATTCGTTTTTTCCCATTCATAATCATAAGGCTTGGGTCTCATGATCAAACATGGTCTTGTCATTCCAGATGAATTAGCCGGAGAATTATATGGCATAGTATCAATCCATAATTCGTAGAAAGCTGGATCAATCACGCTCGTGAAATAATTTAACAGACTGCCTGAGTAAATAGACATCGGTATGTTGTATACCTTTTCATCAGCCCTTGCCATTAAATACGTTTGGAATAAATCAGCAGGACTCAATAAATCATTCGGATCTCCCTTGTTAGATTCTTTTCCTTGTAAATAATCTAATCCTATTCTCATTGATGGTGCGTTTGATAGCAACCAGTATATTACTTGCGGAAGCCAGCTATTTATAAAAATACTTTTGCCATTAAAGGTCCCGCGCAAATACTGTAAAAATTCTAAAACCTTTTTATTAACGAACGCATCCATAAGATCAGGATTAGTCGCAAGCTCTGGAGCATTCGCAATATTATCTACAAGAAACAACTTAGTCGCGTCCCGTCCTCTTACATTAACGCTTCGTTCTATTCTGCCGTTTACCCTTGAAAATGATCGATATACATTATCTACAAAACCAAACATGAAATGCTGAGGTGAATATTCGTCATCATCGTCGAATCCTTTTCCCCACTGACCGAGTATAACACAATCCATTGGTCGTATACTTTGATAAACAATATTCTGAAAATCTGCTCTGCTTATCCTCTCTTGAGCATAAGGTGAGGGCACTAATGTTGCTTCCCATGTCCCGGCGTTTGTAGACAAATTCTTTTTTGTATGGATCATCATTGCATAATCTGATAGATCATCCATTCCCTCTATTGTTGGTGAAAGATTTAAAAATATTGGCTTTGGCCGTCTTATGTCTGGATTATTTATCATTATGGATGAGAAGGAAATGTAGTTCTATATTGTGATCTTGGCACTGTACTTAAAATCGAATCAAGATTCACGGTTGTGGTTGTTTCTACAGTGAAGTTAATTTTCTTTCCGTCTGGCAATACAAGAGACTGCATTGATTTTCTTACACGTTGAATTCTCTCCCATTCTTCTGGCGAAAAATCGTTTTGATTTAACGGTTTTGCTGGCTTTGGCGATTGAAATGCTTCTTCAACCGAACGTATAACATTACCCAGCATATCTTGAATTTTTCTCTGTGTATCAGCTCCAGTAGCTAATCTTGCTACCTGAACATTGAATTGAGCAAGTCCGGTAGCAAAGGCTTCAGCCATGCCTCTTGCCGATTCAGTCACGGCTATCGATTCTCCTGCTTTAATTCTCGCTAATGGAGATACTTCTGTCATACCAAGTTTTTTATAAAGGTCTTTTTCTGTGACCGCACCTTCGCCGATACGTGCAATTAACCCGCTATAATTTCCTTCAAATTCTCCAACAAGTTTTCTTACGATGTCTGGGTTAACTCCTTTTTCTGACAACATCGAAAACAATGCATCTCCACCGCGTCCACCGTATGCTCGACGGGTATACTGCAATATGTCCCTTAAATTTCCTTTACCGTAAATTCCTTCTTGCATTCTTAATAGTGTCTCTCGCCAACTTTGACCGCTTTGATTAAGTGCGTTAAAAAGAAATGCTTGCTCCCCAGTATTCTTTGATTGTCCCAATGCTTGGAAACCTTGACTTATTTGTTGCATACCTTCAAAGGATGTTGCCCACCTATTTGATCCCACGCCTTCACCATACAGTGTATATGGTAACATCATCGTCATTGATGTTGCGCGTTCTATATCCATAGGATTGGTAAACAACCTACCAGCAACACTTGTAGCTTGTTGCATAAATTGACTCAGATCAGCATATCTCGCTCTCGGTAATCCCATTGCTAATCCTGCGTTTGCAAGCATGTTAACCGAACTTCCGCCGGAAATTTTTTCTAATAACCCATGAGGCATTATTCCCGTCCGGACATACATATTAATCCATTCGTCTAAACCAGCAACACTCATACTGCCTGTAGCATTCACATACTGATTTGCTATTTGAGCTGCTTGTGCTTGATCAATACCTAAGTTACCGTATCTCCTGAGCACTGCTGCAATTTGCGCTGGAGTTGCTGCGGTCCGCCGAGAAATACCGTATTCCTGACCTTGAATTCCTGTAAACATATCCACAGCTTGACTCGATTTACCATACATCTGTCCCATGTATTTCAATTGTCTTTCAGGTTCGATATTTAAGAACGTAGAAATAATATCTCCAGCTCCCCCACCGAGCATTCCACCTATATAGCTTGCAGCAAAAGGATTTATTCCTGTCATAGCTCCTACCGCTGCACCGCCAATTTGACCTATTATGGAACCTCCTGTATTCCATAAAGTCTTGCTCCGCTGGATCTCAAACTGTTGTTGAGCTGAATACATTGCATAAGGACTGCTGTAATCGAACGCAAGCGCACCTGCACGAGATATTTGAGCTATCCCTTGTCCAATGGTTATTCCCATATTAACGACGCTTGCAGCGTAAGCTGGAATCGATTTTGACGCTAATCCCGCCTCTTCCGTGAATTTCTTAGTCGATTTAGCTAATTCGTCGGATGCTACCCGTGCTTTTCTGGCATTATCCTCGTAAACCTGAATCTTGTGATTGAATGCATCAAGATTCTTTAACTGATCCTCTCCAGACATTGCCTCAAATTCCGCAGTAGCCTCTCTCACTCTGCCAGAATAATAGGATTGTGTCGCTCCATATCGTCTTTGAAGTTCTTGAATGTGCGGTTGTACGTCACCCATTAAGGCTTTTCTTTGAGTTCTTGACATACCACCGAACTGAGAAAATTTTTCTTCAACCAATCCCCTCAACCGCCTGGTTGTAATATCCCTTTGCTCTAACTCTTCAATTGTGCCACCACCAGCTATTGTCGGAGCTGTGCCTCCGGCTAATCTAATTTGATGTTCAAGTGATGCAAGTCTTAACTTTTCCGCTTCAGGCGAAAATATTGAAGCTCCTCTTCCAGTATACTGCGCTCTTTGTTGAGCATAGAGTTCCGGAGTCTTTAAATATACTTGTTGTAACTGTTGAAGTTCTTGCGAAGATTTTCTCAGTGCCTCTAACGCCGTTCTTTGATGTTCCGCGCTTGCTATAATCCTATCGCTTCCTCTCTCAAAACCAGAGGGATCCAGATTGGCTTTTACATCAATACCTAATTTTTTTGAGAAATCATCGGCCATTATTGTTTTCCAAACAAATTCTGAATTTCCTGAGCAAGACGTTCCCGTTCCTCCTCAGCAAAGTTCGGATTAATTATTTGCTCTCTAAGTTTTTTATTGGTTTCATCATCCCACATCTCAAAGTTTTCAACAAAATTACCTACAACCTCTTCCAGAACATCTGTCAGTATATTTGTATATGTTGCCGTTAAGTATCTTGGATCATTAGATGTCAAATTATATTTCCGCTTCCAAATACTAACTACTCTTTTATACTTATCTACTTGCTCCTGAAATGTTATTGAAAGTATTTTTTGCTTATCATCCTTGAGATTGAGAAGGTGAAGAAGAAGATTCTGTTTTTTCTTTACCCTTATCGCGAAAGGAAGATAACTGTTTACTAAACTCCTCTTCTACTTTTGCGAATTCCTCCGGCAAAAGTCGTTCAAGTGTTTTACCTTCAGGGTACTTTACTATATGGTCTTGCATCTCAACCATAGATCCAGCGCGATTATACTCAAACAGGGCTGCAAAACCAAGTTTTTGAGTCATTTCATCTGCCGATTCTTTCGCTTTATACATTCTTGATTTTTCATCATAATCAAGTCCATCGTTCATCATGGTTTCGAGGGTAAGTAAATTCCGTATTCCGCCCACAAAAGATATCATTCTTTTGCGTTTGTCCATGAAAAATATAGTATGGGGAAGTTCCGGTAAAAATTCAAACTTTCCTATTCCTTCAACCTCAAATGTCTTCGTTTCCATAGTCTGTTTTCTCCTCTTTTAGTTTTATAGCTGGGTAATATATTTCTACATTACCCAGCTATGTGGTTATGATACTGTTGCTGGATACGGAGTTGCGGGATTCTTTAATTTCCATTCACCGCCAGTCATGTGATCTCTGGCAATCCAACCTACATTTGTCATGCGTAATTGATTGACCGCTGCTCCGCCTGCTTTATCGCTGATTTTAACTCCGACAAATACATCACTGATAACTTTTCCGTCCTGAGTAGTGAGTTTATGATCATCACCACTCATAAGGTAAAGAGTCATTTCATCATCATCATCTTTTAACGTCCGGGAAGTCGGTAGGAGATCGTTATTTCTCAACGTCATAACAAGTCCTATTTGACCAGTTACTAAATCCTGCCTACCGTATGCAGTCTCTTTTGAGATTCGTGTATTGATTTCCGGTATATCGGAAATATTAAATCCTACCCTCCAGGTTATATTTGAACATCGAGCAATGATATTGTCCGGTTTAGTTGGATCACCTCTCACGAGTAGCCCGGCTTGAGCTGACCCATTCGATGCACGGTCATAATCTACTGTAGGATTGGCAATTTTTACCTGTGACATAATTTTATCTCCTCATTAGTTTACCAAAATTGTATTTTCAAGACCTATAAAGTCTGTCGGACTATCAACACTTGCCTGACGTTTCACGGTCCAAGCGTTACCTGATTTTGTGATGTCGGTTATCGAGTATGAAGTTATTATCCCGCCCGATACAAGGATATCGCTTTGTTTAACTACCAGGTTAGCAAGCGATTCTTTTGTCAATCCGTCCTGACCGTTCGCTGTTTCTAATAGTTCAATCATAGCTCTTAAATCAAAATCAGCTACATCCCTATTCTGGATAAGATATGTTTTCTTCGTGTTTTCATTAAATGTCGTGGATTGATCCTGATAAGTATTAACGCCTTGCGATATTTTGAATCCGTCTTTTGTCGCAAGTATTGTCACAACTCCGGAAATTATCCGCGTTTCATAATCCGCATCATCCTGGAAATAAAATTTTTCAACTGACGATGCAACTACTTCGTCCCATGTTTGATTATGATTAACACTGTTAGCTAATCGCATTCCGAATAACTCACCGGCCAAAGAAAGCCCAGCCGAATATCCGTCGAGTCCAACTTCTGCCAGTTGAAAATTCTCATCGTTTAATGCTCTGGCACGAGCAATCGATGAATCAGCATTTGAAGTTGCCAGTGCATAATCACCTAATTCACATCCTGCTACTACTGCAATCGGCTTGTTGAGAGCACGTTGAGCAATAGCTAACGCCGAGAATGCTGCATGATTTGCACTGTCTGTTGTTGTCAAACCGAGCACTCTTAAATATACTTTATTGACAAGCGCGAATTCATTGTTCCATCGGTTGAAATCATCTGCCACATTTTGCCAGTCGCTTGCTTGTGTCGCTGGAGTCGTTGCTTTTGTTGCACTCGTAAGGTTTTGAATATAAGTCTTCGATTTTGTTACAGGCATTACCGTGATACCCGCTGATACTTCGACGGATAAATATTTTGATGTTGCATAAAATTCTTCTACCAATTGTTTGGTAGTGAGGGCATCACTCACCTCTTCGTTGTCCGTGTCTTCCTGGAAGATACGTGCATAATCAGAGGTCAATGCCGATACTGATATAGCATCCTCGAATGTTATTTCATTCGTATCGTAATTAATTGCCTCTATAACTTCTGCTACTGGAGCTGCATAGGCATTACTCGTGAGGTATACTGTTTCTCCAACCTTAAAAGCTCCTACGTCACCAACTTCTATCGTCTTTCCGGTACCGCTATTCGCTGTTAAAAGAGTGCAGTTCTTTGGCGGAATGATCGTGTGTATGGATGTTGCAATCGTCAACGATGTGTCGTTGACAAATGCACCATAATCTCTGGATGCAAATGTCAAGCAGTTCTGGCCGGTATCAACCGAGTCAATATCTATTGTACACCCGCTTCCACCCGCTGGATCCGCTGTGGTTGCATTTCCATCGCCCGTGCTATAACCGGAACCCGCAAAGACAATTGTCACGGTTAAGACCACACCGCCTGTATCAATCGTTGCTACTCTCAGAGTACAATTTCCTCCACCTCCAGTAATTGTCAGAATATCAGCTACTCGATATCCTGTTCCACCCGCACCAATAGATACTGTCAATACCGCACCTGTAACCGCATTTTGCACCACGCCACCCCTCATCCCTGTTAAAGGCCGGACATTTAGAAAATAAACCTTGCCAGCACCTTTCTTTTTTGCATAACGCATGAAGGTCACTGCGTTAGCATCTCCCTCGAATCCTGCTTGGTTAATTAAATCAGTAGTGTTCGTAAACGGGAGAATAAATTCATCTGCCGTCATTGTCGGGCTTGCACCATGTCCTGGCGTATACGGCACACCTCTCACCCCTTCTCCAATTATAACTCCAACATTGAAGATCGGAAGCGCGTTTCCGCCTTCTTGGATAATTTTTGTTATCGCCCAGACACCTGGCACGAGAATAGTTTGACTGCCTAATATTAACATTGTTTTATCTCCTTAGAAATTTTTAATTACTTTGTTATTCGATTCATTGCCTGTGAATAGACGTTTTCCCATTCTTCAGTTGTTCTCTCGGATAATTTATTACCCAAGAATATCTTAATCCTGTTTTCAATTGCTACAGAATAACCTTTAATATTAATAAATGTATGAAGATCAATTCTGTCAACATTGTTGCTTTGCAATTGCGATTGTGATTGTCGAGAACGATTTGTTTTACTCATGATACTCTCCTAAGAATAAGTATTTTGAATTTCTTCCCAGCTTCCCACGTCTGACCTGCCAATTTGAACCAGTTGCTCCAATTGAATCACTACATTCATTACTCCGCGAAGTGCTGGTGCTCCAGTGTCTCCACCATATCGAATGTCACTATCGCCGAGCATAATTGTTTCTACCTTACCTACCGCACCGTCCCCTAATTGAATTGCGAAATGCTCAAATATAGGTCTCATAACTTTCATGATCAGGCTATATTTGTCCCTTCGTTCGCCTACACCAATACATATCCATTCGACCTGTAAAACATCGTAATCTATTTGACCTAATAATTTTGCATCTTCTAATTCAGCAATAATATTCGATAGTGTACGATTAATATTCTGTCCGCTTACACGGCTTACGACGAAAAAATTGTCTTCGTTCTGTCTCTCGTTATGAGATTTAAAAACTCTAATATCTCTCTCTATTTGCGGATGGAATCCACTTACGGTTTTTACAGCCTGCAATGTTTTCTCCACAGCTTTTGCAACTATATCCTTTGAATCGAACACTCGTATATAAATATTGCTCTCAGGCTTACAGCTTGCAGAAAGTATCTCTGAGTTGACGTTCAGTGCCGTATCTCGTATTAAGGCTTTGTAAAAGTATTCTTTTGAATTTTCTACAACAAAGTCTTTTAATCCGAGAAAACCTGTTTTCATCGGCAAATTGTTATAGACATAAATTCCAAGTTTGTCGAGTTCTGTGCTATCAAGTGAACCACTGAAGTAGTCGTTTATTTGTTCGGTTGTTACATACGAACCTTGCTTTTTAAAAATATAGAGTTTCCAACTTGTTGGTAAATTATCGGGATAGATCCAGTTGAGGAAAAGAATTCCACCGTATCCTCTTGCATCATTGATCACGGTGAATGATGTTAATGGTTCAGTTGCCATTATTTATTTTGTTGTTAAATGAAGCAAAGTAAATCAAAAGTTCTATACAAATATAGTTTTTACACATTTCACCTTGTGGTAGATAGCGGAAAAACAAAAAAGCCCTATCTAATAGGGCTTTCTGGCACGAATAGCTTAGGCAGGGGAGAAACCGGCTAATCGAAACCAGCATTTTTAAATGATTGTTCAAAATTGTCAAATATAGGTTGTAATACCCTACTTATCTCGGCATCAAACTGGGGTTTAACTGCATTTACAGCTTTTTCAGCAATGTGTGATGCTCTGATTCCCGGATGGATCCAGCTTTCGGGATCACTGTTATCAGATATAGTCCTGAATGTCTGCATTCCTATTGTTTTTCCTTGAAAATCTACCATCTTAATTGCACCTTCATACGGAGAAGACTTCCAGGTATAGTCAATTGTTGTTGCTGACTTGTATTCTGTATACGGAGCAAAGCCCATGTTCGGAGAATTTGTTTTGTTCGGAAATTTACTTCTCGGCGCGTTGAGGACTGTAAAATATTTTCTCTTTATTCCAACATTCGTATGCAATCTATCACCGTATAAAGTTATTCTCCGCCCTTGATCATCTATCGAAAATCTTGACCCTTTCATCCGCTGGATATCTTTCTGAGATACCCCTCCGGCTATATAGTCTTTGACTTTACCCTCAAATGGAATCCGGATATATCGATTCCCTTTTTGCGACATTTTTACTTTGCTTCCAGTATCGAGCATCCTCTTCATATCAAATGGGCTTGTACCTAATTCCAAAAACCATACAGCTTTATGGTTGTTTTCAAGTCTTACATGAAATGGAGAGATATCCTCACGAGAAAAAGATGTGTTATACCCGCTTGCATCTTTTAATGAATTACTTGCCTCTTGTTTCCACATTAATTCAAGCTGATCTACGGTTACAGAAATAATCTCTGGGATAGAATTCTGTAAGTCTCCTTTGAATTGGTCTACAAATGCCAACAATCTATCTGGTAGATCAAAAGATATAATCAATGGATCATTATATGTAAGTTCGTATGCCATTACTCTCCATCGCGTTCCAATTCAGGCGCATCGCTGAGATAGTCTTCTATACAATCAACATCTACTGGAAGCTCCATGATACTTTTACCCATAAAATACTCTTCTTTCTTCTGCCAGTTACTTTGCATTACGGGTTCCGATTTTGTCTCTTCTCGTATTTTTTCTTTGGCCTTCTTTTCTTCTTTTAGTCGTTCTTCAAGTTCTTCAGCCAGATCAATTATAACTTGTATACATTTTACTTGACCATCTGAACTATATTCGTATACGAGCTTTCGACCAAGATTCCGAATTAGAAGCGCAAAGGTCCGGCTGTCGTATTTATCAGGACTTTCCAAGACCTCCATCGCGGTGACTACACGCAGTTCTTCAAAACTCCCATTCTTCCCATAATATTCACATACGATTGCCGGAATTGAAGACTCTTCTTTATTCATTTCTAATTCTGCTTTGAGACTATGACTTTGACTTTTCCGCATGAAAGAAAACATCGGAATAGACTTTTTTATTCCCGCCTCCGGAGCTTTGCCATAAGTTTTTCCTTCGGCTTCGCGTTTTTCGCTTCGCTGGTGTTTAGACATTTCTTTATACCAGATCGCTCCAACGGTTGACCGAATTTGCTCGTCTGTATAATCCGGATTTCCCTTTTTGATCTCTGCATATTTTTTATCCCACCACTCCTTCGGTGGTTTCAATGATTTTTTGCTATCGTTTGGCATTTGATACTCCTTTGAAATTTATTAATATCTCAGTCTTAAAAATAAGCCGGACGTAGAGATCTGTGCTCATTTTAGTATCCGGCTGCTTTATAAACCACATCCACACACACCCATTTGGTTGCCGCATCAGGTTCAGCAGTTAAACGTAAGTATATCGCTTTACCTGCTGCCACACTTGCACTCGTGATTGAAACATCAGTTAACACACCAGTTGCCGTATTGACTGAATTGATTATAACCGGATTTGCTCTTGTAATTAAATCATCAGCATAAACAAGATTACCTGCAATTTCTGTGGTTGGATCGGCATCGCAGGAAATCTGAATACCTGCGATAGTAATTGCCTCCGTTGTTTTGTATGTCAGAGCAATAATAGAATCCTGAGTGTATCTATACAAGGGCGTATCTATCAAGGCGTAGAAATGTTTATACAATCCCGGCAGCGGCGGATCAAAAGTGTCACCTACAAGATTAAGTTGCAGTGTATCGCTTGCGTGATGAGTCATAGCACCAGAGCGTAAGACATTAAGTTTGATTGCACTATATACACTACCAGATGTATTGATACCTGTTGTTACCGCATTACTATTTGTAGTCCAGATAGTATTACCCTTAATTATTGCCAATGAATCACCTGAAGTCAGGATTCCCGTTCCACCTGCGGAGCCACGTGTGAATGAAATGTAGTTATCCATTATATTATTTCTTTGTCTTGTCGCTCCCGATACTGAAAGGTCTATTGCTGTTGTGCCTTTAAAGTCAATAATATAGTTATTTATAATATCTGCCTTTGCATCAATATCAAATCCTTGCGAACCCGAATAATTTATTAACTTATTGCCCTGCAAAAGTATTCTCGCCGAATCAGATGCAGATATATATATACCGTCGTTGGCTGATGTTTTTGTAAATCCAGTAACGTCTATTGTATTATCAATAATACGAGGCGCACTACAACCTGTAATATATATCCCCCTATAACTGTCATAAATTTTATTACCCGACAACGTAATATCTCTTCCCCCGGTTAATTGTATTCCGGTTGAACCCGAACTATAAATTTTATTTTCAGAAATTTCAGTTTGAACAATAGAGGCATATATACCTTTGTTTACGTTGCTGATAATATTATTTGATATTTTACCGTTGAAAAAAGCAGTTGCATAAATACCATTCTCCGCATTTTGTATAATGTTGTGATGACAATTTACGTTATGCCCCGCTAAAACTATGCCACCGTTTGTTATAGTATTATTTGCAATTTCAAAATTATTTTCGATGAATCGGTCATACAACGCTCCTGCTGACGTAGTTACATCTGCGTCTATATACGAATAACCTTTTGAAGCATTCGTTGGCGAGTCAATAGACGTGATAATGAAATTCCCCATTTCCGGATCTCCGTCTCCATTGTATTGCACAATACCATTAGAGTGTCGGTAGGTTACATGTATTGGTTCTCCCGGCCCCAAGTCGTGCGTGTATGGAAATTCTACGTGTACAACATCATCGGTTACAGTATATCTACCCAATAGTCTAACATATCCAGACGTTGCGCCAAGCGATGTTTTATGCACTACAAACTCATCTGCGGCGGCAGAAGAAGTAATAACAAATGTCCCACCTGCAATTTTGTATTTTGTTGTTGAAACTAAAATATCCATAGATACAGAATCGCCTACCGAGTAACCATGATTTGCATCGGTTGTGATTGACAAAGAATCGCCAGCATAGGTGAACTCACCATGACTGTTAGGTCTTGCACCTATACTGCTTATTGACTTTGCCACACAACCAGTGATAGAACCATTGCAAGCGTAGCCCATTGCTATTACAGCATCGGTAATGAAACCCTGACAGACTATGTAATTGGCGTCGAATAAATTAACCCCACCCCTACAGCCAACACTAAAGCCACCTTCAATCTTTATGTGCTCTGCTTTTTTACCAAGACCAGATTCATGATTAATCGCTGCACGAGGTGCGACACCATCTTCATAGCCATCGTCTATACCGATATAATTAAATTTGCAATTACGTATAGTTATATATTCGCCAAAGCAGTTATTTATCCCAACTCTGCGGCAAGAATCTATTTGCACATTATCAATTAATACGTTGGTCGGGAAATTTCTTGTATAATTGAAATATTCCAAATACACTTGACCTTGCCTATATATGCATATGCCATCACCCGTAGCCCCAACAAGGTTTATATCTCTGATAACAATGCTATCGCAGTTTCCCATTACTATTAAGTGTCCAAACTCATGCGTAGTACTAATCTCTTGATCTTTTGTAAAATCGTGAGTAGTTCTATCTCCTCTGATTTTCCCTCTGCCTTCGATTGTTACATTTTTAACTCCATTAGAAATCAGAATAGGACAGTTAATCGCAAGTGTATCGGTCATGACTTGTATTGTACCGTCAAGAATTAAATGTGCATTGCTTGGCAGATTAATACCAGCTTCAATTACTGTTTCAACGTTAAGAGCGGCTTTACTCTGATAATTAAGACACCTGCCTCGAACTAAATAAATTCCTGTTGGCGGGAAATAAATCTTCCCACCAAGCGAGGTAACGTAATCTATTGCAGATCGTATAGATGTTTGGCATGTGTCTGCCCCCGTTGCGTCCACACCGGGAAAACTGTTTATATTGAACACTAATGTTGAATCGCAGACATTAAAGTCTGAACCACCAGTAGAATTGATTTTATATCCTTTACCATGCTTCTCAACAGTTATATTATCTCCTTCAGTTATTTGACTGACACTTTCAGAATAAGTGGTGTCTCTTGAAATAGTCGAATCTGATGCACCTATATCAGCCCGCATTTGAGCAAATGTTCTACTAAGTAATGTCTGAGCATCAGCACTTGGAGTAATACCTGCATAGATTGTAAGATTATTACTTATAGGTTGATACCCTCCCAGTTTCCAGTTCTTCGTATATCCGTTATCACCCGTTGAATCGCTCGCGAGTAAGAATCGGGTCCCAGTGATTAAAGAATCTGCCAGCTTCCAGCTCGAATTTATTGGCACAAGTTTGTTCATCACCAGATTCCAATAGCTACCTTGACTGAAGCCTATCTGGATTGTGATAAATAATAGGAATATAATTGATAATAACTTTTTCATAGTTTTTATCCTAAAATATGGCATGTAACTTTTGTACCGTTTATGCTCGCATCTACATATATCTCATTAGAATTTTCATTCACATTTATTTGCCCGGAATTAGAATAGGCTAACGCTAAAGGTATGCCTACAATTGGATCCACTGTCGCATCAACTGTAGCCTGAAGCCCGACACACACTTTCACTCCATTAGTATTGTTATTATAGACAATCACGGCCTTCGCGCTCGTGTTCGACGGCAATGCCACTGGCGTGCCTGCGGTTGTGACCGTGACTTCTACTTCTTCGATAATTTTTAATGTTTCAGATTCAAGTGTAACACTTGCACTCACAGGCAACGGTGTGTCTGGAGTCACATTTATAATCGTGTTTGTATCCGCATCATAATATGCTACTACTGGATTATAATGTTCTTGATCAACCATTATTTCACCAGACGGGGGTAATGGGATTGGCATTTTAATATTCTCCTAAATATTTAAGAATCATATACCTCTGACTGCGTATCCATAATTGGCTGACGGAGTTCAACTTCATCCATTTTAGGTTTTACAGGATTAAAATACGCTCTTTTTACACACATAACAGTTCTCGGTAAATTATTCTCTTCGGTAGACCTTATTTTGTCACTATAGTCAAATATGATATAATTCGGACTACATAAAAATTCAACGGTATAATTTTCACCTTCAGCCGGATGATTGCCGTTTTCCTTCCAGACAATCATTATCGTATTCACAATATTATTGTTGTGTGCGGTCACTATCTCAACCACGTCGCTTCCACCGAATAACACCACTCCAAATTCCCCTTCTCCTATCGGAGTTCCTCCATCGGAGAGAGAAACACTTTTACCGTTAATAGTTATAGTGTAATCCGTATCATAGGTATATATATGTTCTTCCCCTTGATTGTCAACCGATGAAACACTTAAAATCTTTTTTATATCGAATGCAAATATTTGATCTCTATAACCCTTTTTTAAAATATCAAAATCTCTCATGGATTTTGTTTTCATTACTATAACATCTCCGAGAAAAGCCCGTTCATGCATGGACACAGCTTGATATATCCCATTTACGAGTTTAACCGGCGGGATTGTAAATCGTGCACCTCCTTGATACATTCTGCCGTGCTCACTGAGAATTATTCGCTGGCTGATTGATGTCCGCATTAATCGCTCTTCAACCGGATCGTTATATCTAAAACCGTGTATAGCATCGCTTTCGAGTTTTGTTTGTCCATATCGCTGATCCGGTGCTATCCTGGCTTCATAATAATAGCATTGAACGCCAAAAGTTTTGAACATTCTGTTTACGTCGACATTACGCCAAATAATACTATTCATTTCTAACTCACCGCGATCGCTATGTTTGTTCCCAGTTCTTTTTGGAATAAGGCTATATCTCTTAACTCGTCTTCTTTGAATTGTTTGATTATGTCCGGCACTCCGCTGGATCTACTCAAACTTGCACCATCAATAGACTGGCTCAAACTCGTTTCTCTTATTAACTGATCTATTCTCGGCATTATCTGACAAAAACAATGACGTGAAATGAGCCTCCGGATTCTTTCCTTTTTCTGTACAGGCAGATTGGGAAAATCCATGCCCGCCGTGTAAACTATTCTAAACAATCCTGGAATACGTGATCTTTCACCCATCGCAACCATAGAAATAGCCAGAGCACTAACCGTCGAAATGATGATCGTGAATAAATTCCCTGAAACAATTGTAGGCAACCATTCTATAGTACCCTGAGTTTTATCTACTTTCATACTGCTTGCAAGATCATTAGATAACTCAATGTTTTGATTGCCGTATATCAATTTGTAGCTATCCACACTTACCAACGGTAGCCAATCTACTTGTTGGAACCAGTAATTTGCATAAAATATTTCATCGTTCCAGTCTCGATCAAGATTAAATTGAGTTTTGAAAAATTTTGTTCTGATGTCTCCTTCGAGTAAGTCTTGGGAAGCAAGTAATTCGTTCTTAATTATATCCGGGTTTTTCTCGTTTATGGCCGCAATCGCGTTTACGAGTTCTTCACTTATACTCGGATCCGCACCTAAAAACGAATCGATGAAATATTGAGCTGGAACTATCAGCGGGTCAAAAACTTGTGTTGAATCGGTTGGCGAATTTTCAACCGATATCTCTTCTGGATAATAACCTGATATCTCCACCGGAATATCGTTCTCGTTTGTTACTATCCAGAAGGCTCTGACATATTGTTTTGCTGTATCGTCTGCAAGATGGATTGTCGCTTTAAATTTACTGAGTGTGGAATCAAAAGTAATCTTTGGCTCTGTACCTGTGCTCAATAGAATTAAATCCTGATCATTGTTATCCTTGAGAAGCGTGCCATCTTCGCCAACAAGAGATAGTCTTACTTTGTAAGTTTCCACCTGCGCTGAACTCGAATCCAGCGTAAGGATATTGTCGGTATTGAGGTATAGCTTTTTCATTACATGCTTTTATCAATACCGCTATCTGCCTTGTCTTTTATTTTGTTGGCTATCTTATTCACAAGGGAATCCACAATTTTTTGCCCTTTTGTTACAGCAACAAGAAATGAAATCATTATGATGAATAAGACCTTGAAGGATGCAAGTTGCCAGTCGGATAAAAATGTTTCAAGATCGGTCAAAAGAAGGGTAAATATCGTCGCAATAATAAGAATGAGGAACTTATTATTGTGATACCATCTCTCACCATCTCGAATTTTGGGAAATAAATTAATGATCGATAATGCCAACGACGATGCTACGATTGCCGCTGCAATTCTTATATATGGATTATAAAGAAGTTCTTCCATTGTTAACCTCCTGATCTAAAAACGTACCTTATAAATGCTTCTAACATTTGATTCAATTTTATATCGGTCAATCCCAGAGTATTGGTTGAACCAATAATTACCCACGCCCAGACAAACCAGGACAATATTCTTCCGCCTCGAGTACCGATAAACCTGCCGATTGCCGTATCACGTTTCCAGATTGCATATCGTTCAGATAAACCTTTTGTTGCTCTCTGTGATCGAGTGGCAATCCATATATCTTTCATCACCGTCTGTATATGTGTCTCTTGCCCGGCACCATTGAGCTTTACAAACGCTATTTCATGCAATTTTTCATCAATTTGCGTAAACCGTTTTTTTATAGTTCCCATGTCTTTTTTATAAAAGCAATCACGAGCACTTACATTAGCACTGCACTTTTTCCTCTCTCCCATAACTCAAGTTCCTTCCTGTAATCCGCTGAAGTTGCTTAATGTATAGACTATTGCTGAGAATTTTTAGCCTGAGAATCAAGAATAAATTTAATAAGCTCATCTTTAGTCGCGTCTTTGTCAAATTTTATCTCACGTTTTCCGGCCATAGCTTTTAATTCTTTAATTCCAAGAATTTTCAAATCTTCTTCTTTCAGATCCGGAGAATTGGTTTTATTTTCCTTCTCTGCCTGTTCAAGATTCTCTTTGACCTTTTCGCCATCGTAAGTATCTCCTGCTTTGAGTCCAAAGAATCTCTTTTCATACGTATCTGCCTTGTATCCGGCTTTTACATATTCTTCAAGCGTGGGTACTACAGTTGGATCCAATGCTGGCGGCTGAGTTGGTGAATCTTGTTTTTTTGATTCCGTAGTCTGTTTGCCTTTTTTGTCTTCGTTCGCAAGTTCCTTCAATTTATCTTGATATTCTTTATTCTTGGGTATCCGCATAAGATGATCATACATCTCTTGCGAAACCATTGCCGTCCCGTTAGACTCCAGGACTATCTCTCCTTTTGAGGTCATAAATTTTCCGCCTTTGCCGGACGGATGATAAAATTTCACTTTCTGATTTTCCATGATCGTAATCCTTTATTTTTATGTTATGTGATAAGTGTTTATAAAAAAAGGCGAGAGCTTTTTCAGTTCTCGCCCTCTTTTTTACCATACATTGATATTATAGCTACTGTAAAGTAGGTGCTTTTCCAGGCGCGGTTATCTTTCCCAGATAACCTTTTCCGCCTAAGATTGCGCTCCATTTGGGCAAGAACGATGCATGTGCAGATACGCCTACTCCGGTGATTGCAACAACTTTTAATCTCACTTGTTTGTAATCGAGATAAGGCGTAAGATCAATATTTATTAGTTTTCTCGTGCTCAATAGGGTATCTATGTAAATAGTACCATAGTCGGTTCCTTCGGTACCAGATAAATTTTGACCTACCTGCAAGTAAACTATTGAGTTCACACTGTCATTAGTTTGTCTCGCGAGTACGAGAATATGTGCGCCTGCGGAATAATTCACATACCGATCTTCTTGAGTTATACTCTTTGAATTAAGCACCAGAATATCCGAGTATTTTGTTCCGGTAATTGTGGTATCTTTAGCCATGTAGGAATTAACTGACAGGCTTTGATCCAGCATTGTGCTTCCCGTTATCGTTGTCTGGCAATTTGCCACCGGACCAATCAATAAGAGAAGTATTGGAATTATAAAAAGAAGTGTTTTCATTGCTTTTGCTCCAGGAAAATGTTTTAAAATTAAGTCCCTCCCTAACTGGCAAGGGACTCACTTAAATTTCATTTGTTAAGAGGCTGCGGTTGAACCTGCGTTAATGAATATCACGATACGCCGTGTATTCTTTATGATCAGCACTCCATACAACCTCTGAAGCCATTGAATCGCATCCACTGTTGTCGCAAGCGGGAATTTGGCAGCATCAAGCAATTGTTTGTAAATCAACACTTCGTCCAGATCAAAATCAACTAACGGAATGATCGAAGTATCCGGCATGTATGCATTTTTATCCGTTATCGGTGTGCTGGCAACTGCTACGGTAAATAAATACCGATAATCCGTTGCTCCACCACCATCAGCTCGACGGTAAATTTCCCATGCGGTTGCTTCAAGACCAGATGTGCTTCCACCATCTGCCAACACGAACACAACGCTCTCACCGTCTGCTACTACTACTTTCCCGGATTCTGCTGGTGCTGATTTTTGACCGTATTTGTTAACTGCTACAACTGCATAATTGTAATCTCCGGCCGGAATCGAGGATGTCGCATCTACTGTTGGCGTTGCGCTCGTGATCGTCGGTGTTGCTGGCGGAGTGGATCCGGTTGCAATAAAGGCATTACCCGCTGTATTTCTACGTGGATATTTACGGGGATTCAAGAAGATGTCTTTCCGATATGGAATTTCACCGCCGTCATAAGCGATCTGGTTTTTACCCAGCCCTTGTAATGCATTTTCAATATCTTCTCTCGTCGATTGAACGCCGTTTACGATGTAGTACTTGTTTTTCAAGAGTTCATTCTTGTAATTCATCCGCGCCTGCGGAGAAATATACATTCGTGGACTCGTGCAATATCCTTTCTGATCCTCAAGTGCTGCAATACCTGCGTTTACGTTTTCAAGGGTTAATCGTTTACCTTGCAGATCAATGATGTTCGTTGTCGCATACGCGCCGTCTCTCACTGCGGGAAATAATCCGGTAAATTCTGTCGGTACCGCTGTCGCATCACCGAAGTAACATACCTGATTTGCTTTACGTTTGATTGCCAGCATCTTCGCTTTTGTTTCCTGAGCCTCTGGCTCAACAATCGCTTCCACTTCCCGCATCGGATTTGTAACTCTCCCGATTGCACCGACATACTTCACGGGCATAACATGTCTGGTATAGCCATCATCTTCATAAGACGGTGCTCCGCCTTCTTCAAATGTAGCAGCTTCACCTACATAATCCCATGTCGTATATTGTTCAATCGTGGATTTCGCTTTCTGCTTTGTAGCAAGCAGATCGTTAAAGAGTGCTGTCGATTTGTCGTCATAAATCAGTTTCGTGAGATTCGGCTCAAGCGATTCAATACGCATCGCACCACCGCCGGACATTGACGGTAGATTCGTTTCATAACCTGCGGTAAGCGATTTTTCGAGAGCTTCTTGTATCGCTCTCATAGGACTTTTGCTTCGGAAAAGGGAACCGTAATTATCGGCAGGAATTCCAGAGAATCCTCCGCCTGAAGATACGCCCAGATCCAACGCATCGGGATAACTGAACTCATTATTCATTTTAGACTCCTATTGTAAATGAGAATTATTTTTCTAAAAACCTTTCTTTCACTAAATATTCTGACTACTGAACATCGGTAAATTGCGCTTCAAATACCTGTACAATTTCCGAGACAATGGATTTGTTCATCGCTCCGAACGCATCACGACCCATACGGTTGAGCTGGTTATATGCCTCATCGTACTGCTGGGCAATCGCTGGTGATGCCTGGTTGGCAACAAATTTATCTACCAGGTAACGCTCAACGGCTTTTGTGTTGATCGATTTCAAAATCTTTTCTGCATTGGGCTTGTCTCCGCCGTTCATCGGTTCAAGTGCATCGATTGAACGGGTAAAGCCTTGATGTGATTTTTTCAGCCCACGCGCAATATACCTTACTGCCTCATTCGCGTCTGCCGCTTGTTCAACGGCATCGGATGTCATTGAATGAATATCTTTCAGCAATGGAAGAACATCTGCAAGACCTTCAGCCAGTGTCGCCAACGATTTTACTAACTGAGATTGAACTTCGTTTAGGCTTGTGCCGAACGCAACTGTTGCAGCGGTCTGTTGTTGCATAAATTGTTCACCGCTGAATTTCTCCGGATCCTCTCTGAGTGTGTTGATAGATTTCTTCATCTCCGTGTCTATCTTTACAACATCCGCCTGTTTGGCCGCAATTATGGTTTCAATCCCGGCAAAATCAGTGATGGATTTTTTAATTTTATCAATTCCATCATTCAGACTCTTCGCAAATGAAGTGCCGGAATTATTTCGTTCCGTTTCCAGCTCTCTCATATATTCGTCGGTTTTTTCCTGTGCTTCTTTTTGTGTCCCGCATGATTTTCGGAAGTGCGAGAATACTTCGTCACGATTTTTTCCAAGCTTGTTCATTTTTTTTCTCCTTGAATTTGATTTATTATTGCCTTCTAAACTTTCTTGACGTAATGAATCACCATTTTTCATGTTTGTTATATTTGTTTCCGTGCCCGCTGCAAGAGATTTTGCCATTGCAAGATTTTCCGCGTTTACAAAATGAAAATATGTGCTTTCATCCTGAGCTTGCGGGGATATAACTATATTCTCAGCAATACCTGCGTAAGTTTTTGTCAGTTTGTCTCTCTTGTAATATTTGCCCTCAACCGATAATTGAAAATGTCTTTGATTGTTCGGATAGCGTTTATTATGTTCGTCAAATTCTTTCGCTTTTTTTATCAATGATTTTACGAGATCGTTTTCCGGGAATAGAGTTGCTTTAAAAAATGCTTGTTTGCCATCAGCACTTGTTTTTATATTAAGTGGAACTCCGATAATATTTCCTGGATTTGCCTGAGCTACTGCCATCAATGTCCCGTCCGACATTTTCTTGACTGATAACGGATCATGTTCGTATTTGATATTCCCTGATTTCTTCAGAATATCCCAGATCATCTCCGGTATAATCGGCCTCTCTCCAGAGATGTCGTGGACGGCGTTCATGAATCTACCTTCGATTATAACTCCTTCTTTATCGATTGAGGATGAAGCGGGAATGGATTTTTCAAGTTTGTCTAAAAAGCCAAAAATTCTGAAGTATTTATTTTGTTCGTCCATAGAGTAAAAGCTAATTGTTTACATTTAAGTCTATACAAAACTACAAATTATGGTTTTCACCTTGTGGTAGATAGCGGAATTTTTTTGTTCCGCTTATTCTCGGTGTACCAGTCAATATCATGCCTTATGAGGGAAACAGAGACCTTTAAAGACTTCGCTATTTCCTCATAATTTTTCCCGGAATTATACATATCAATGACGTATTTACGCCTATAATGTATTATATGCTGATTAAACCCATGCACTCTGCCGTTTTCATCAAAATGTAGGCTTTTTTGTAATGCCCTAAAAAACCAGAACTGTTTCAGGGGATCCGGAATATATTCTTTTACTATATCCTCAGTAATTTCTATAGATTCTATTGTATCAGGATTGACTGTTGGCATAGTATTCCACGTTTGTTTATTGTTAGAACATGATTTCGTTGACTATAATGACTAATGCTTGAGCTATGATCACTCCCGTTGCAAATCTCCAAAATTTTACATCCTGCCCATCTTGACCGCCGTCGCCGGCAAACATTCTCACCCAGAGCATCGGTATTTTCACTGGACCAATCTTTTTTGCTACTATCATCCAGGCTATATACTTCGGTAATTTTCGTGTCTGGGTAATTTTAATTTGTTCTCGAGTACTCCACCAGCTTTCCGGCAACCATTTCAATATCACGTCGAGAATAAAATATTGCAAATCTTCTTTACCCGCCCAGTGGAAAAATATGATTGCAATAAGATTCAAAACAAATTGAATCCCATCATCGGCTATAAATGCAAGCGACAATCCGATCATGGAATACCAAAAAGCAAATTGCGCTATCGATACAGCGTCCGATGCTTCATCTTTCAACTTTTTCGCCTGAGCCAATAACTCTGGATGCTTCTCTCCGAATATCATGAGCATTGCCCAGTATTTCAATTCATAAAATGACATAAGCCTCAAGTCTAACAGGCTTATTAAAAGAAATACAAATTCTATATACCAGTAGATTATCATTGTAGTATCCTTTCTTTAAAAAATGGTTACAATACCGTCTAATCGTTGCATTACTATTTCAAAGTCTTCTGACATCATTAAATTTCTCCACTGAATTGGCTGGAATGTATTTGGGAAGTACTTTTGTATTGCTTCTTGTAATCGATTCCAACGCTTTGGATTAACATGAATCACTTTTTTAAGATGCCACCATATCCTTTCTGTGCAGAATGTCCCGGCGGTCCACCAGTTATCTTCTAAATCTACATCATGTAGTTTACTGCCGAATACCTTTATCCATATCGGGTTTATAACTCTATCCCAAAGGGCTTTCCATCCAAACCACGGCCATGACTTCCATCCATAACTATCGTTTAAAAATGTAGCATCTCCATAGTCAAGTGCGTTTTCGGTCTCTGCTTTAGTAACTCCCTTTATACGAACAACGATAATATCATAACTTGGATCCTCTATAACTTCATTCCATCGCATGTGAACATTCCCATTTAACTCCGCTGAGGCTACTATGTCTATTTGACCTGATGATCCTGTAGGATAAGTGACCTCCGCGCCGTGAGTCCAATATCTTCCGTCGTTAGCCCTGCCGTTTATTTTTTGTAACCATGCGGTAAAACCTTTTCCACATCCAGCTATCATGTCGCCCGGCAATGGTTTAAAATCTTTGATATCCATTTTATATTCTCCTGAAGAGTGATTTAAAAATGTTTGGATTATATAAACTCTTTTGCATCTGTACTTCGCTCGATACTCTTTTACCTTCCCTTTTCTTTTCTAATCCAATATTCAGTTCGCTTTTCGCTGTTTCCAGGAGCTTGTCAAACGCTTCATTGATAATCACTCTTTCCTCTCCCTGCGGATAAGTGATTTCCAGTGATCCAGATTCCCATTTTTTGTCCGGTTGTTGAATATTGTTACCAGCTACCAGGTAGTTATTATACATCCTGCTCCCTATTAATTTATCTTGCACGTACGCCTCCGCTGCTCTCGCGAATAGTTCTTGATCCCTTTGCCAGTATTTACTGTTAAACTGCATTGCTGAATCATAATATTTTGTTCGTCCGGTAGGTATTATTACTTCAATTGGTTTATTTGCCAATGTCGAAAGATATTTAAAATAGTCTTCAGCTCTTCCAAGCTCATCTGGATCCTTCGCATATTTCATTAGGTATTCTCTCGTTGCCTCATATCCTTCGGTTTCAAACTTATTTCTTATACTCCCGTATGTATATTTATTCCCGCCTGGTTCAAAATTAAGTTTCTTTTCGTTTGTTCCCTTTTTAATAGCATTCATTACATCGTTCATTGCTACTCGGAGTTTGCGCTTGTTTAGTATGTCGTTCTCTTTTGTTCGTTCGTAACCCCCAATTCCTTGTTGAGAGAGATAAATTTTCTCTTTTCTTGTGCCTTCTTCCATCCCGCCTAATAGATGATCAATGTTGTGGAATAGTTCATGGCATATCGTTCCATCACCTCTGGTCTTAGTGATATTTATTATCTTGGCCATCGGTTCATAATGAGCAAGTGCTCCTGCGGAACCCCGTGCACCAAACGCTATACTCAGTCCTGAAAGTTGATTCATTTTTTTTATATCAATTCCCAGTGCATCTTCCAGATCATTCATGCTCTCAATAAAGTGTCTCACATGCTCCTGAGCTTCAACATCTTTAACATAGTGGCCAAATTGAACGCTCTTAAATCCATATTTATCTTTTATCGCTTCTACCGTGATATCTGAATTAAGCACTTGTCTTCCATTTGTGCGCTTGATAAACGCCAAAGGCGGATTATCATGTATCTTTAATTCCGCTTTACGTCTTTCAATAACTTTTTTATCTTTAGCCTCCGCCCAGCTCCAGTCAGCTTCTCTCGGTTTATATTGTGGTCTCTTATCCAACCACTCTTCATAAGTAATTGGTTCGTTTCGCCGTTCATTCGATTTATATTCTCTTGCCTTATAATCTTCGATAGCTTGTTGGTACTTCTCAGGATTGTTTTGTTTTTCACTTGTAAGTTGCTTCCTCGTAAATGACATCGTTGTCATCGGATCCGTCTTAAAATAACGCTCCCACTGTTCCGCTGTATATTCATCCATCCGTTTTTTATTCATCTCAACAACATTTTTTCTTCCTTCAGCATACTTTTTATACTGTTCTTTCGCCGTCTCTTCGTTAAAAGAATTCATTAACACCGCATCGCTCCAGTGCTTTTTTGCTGAATCACTATTGCGACCAATAAGGTTTAAAAACTCTTTGCCAAGTAATCGGCTTACATCGCTTTTATAATCTTCATGCTTATAAAAAGTTACACGCTTACGGCTTCCCCAGTCCATAAATGTCTCAAAGTCTTCGTTGCCGATCGTACGAATATCTTCAATTGTTTTTGCTGCATCGATTTTCTCAAATATCTTTGGAGTCAGTTCAACAAATTTCTTTCGGTCTTCTGGGGTATTAGGCGGTTTGGCATTTACAGATTCACGGAGTTTCTTCTTCATGTATGCAGCTCCACTCTCTACTCCATTATCCTTCTCTGCTTGAGGATTAATATCTGGTAATATTCTTTCTTTCGTTACTACTCTGTAAGCTGTAGCATTATCAAGTTTATCCAGATCACCTGCGGTCAATACTCGAATTGCGGCAATCTCTTTCCGGCTTCCGCCTACTCGAGTACCTACGTCTTTGAATTTTTTCCCAGCTTGTTTCTCACTCAATCGTTCTTCTACTTTTTCCTTCAGCGATTCGCCCTTATACTCTTTGAGTTCTTTTGCTTGCTTTTCGGCCTCTGCTTTACGTTCTTCTTCAGTTCCATTCTCGAGTACTTCCATTAAATGCTCATGCTCTTCGATGGCTTCTTGACGCGGGATTACAACGGGTTCGGATTGCTTTTCTGTAAATTTACCTTTTGCAGTATTGTCAATCCCTGACAAATATTTTGATCTTTCATCTTCGTTTTTCTGGCTTATCTTGAATGGAGAGTCAATGTCTATACCTTCTTTTGTTAATCTTTCATTTAATACATAAAATGCGTCTGTATCATAAACATCGTTTGCCGAAAATTTTCCTTGCCGATAAGCATCCCATATCTTGTCCTCCCACTCTTTAGTTGCATTATCGTATTTTTCTTTTGCTATTTTTCGTTCGGCTACTCGCTTTTTCGTCGTTTCTGCTTTAGCTCTTTCTGACATCTTACTTAACTGATGGAAAGAAATGTCTCCTATTTCTATTTCAGGTTTTGGAGAATTTTTGGAAATAGCATATTCGTCCCTTCCTGTCTGCCATGCTTCTTTTTCCTCTTTTCCTGTTACCCTATGCCACCGGAGTTCACCGCTTTCACCGCGCTTCAATTGATACTGAATTCCATTGATAGTCTTGATATCCCCTTCTTTGGAATCCTTATCCTCTGGCCGGAGAGGGAGAGTATCTTTATATTCTTTTTCAAGTTCTGGATAATCTTTAAGAACTTCAGATGGAACTTCTTTCCCTTCTTTAAGTGCATTTTTTACTTCCATCTTGTGCATACGTTCACCGCTCTTAATTGCCTCTTCTTTACTTGCTCCTAAAATTCCAGCACTTCTTTCCATAGTGCCTTCGCCTGCTAATGGTGGATTTTTTATTGCGTCAGTGTACTCGTCTAAGTTTTCTTTACTGTTTGCATATTCGTTTTTCGTCATTTGCCATATTTCTTTTTTCTCCGTCGACGGTAACGGAGCAACATTTGTTGGCTTCTCCCCCTCTTTCATCTTTGTATAGTCATTCTTCACCTTGTCCGCTGCCTGTTGAATCGTGATTTCTCCCTTGATAACTTCAGTAGAGTACGATCGTAATTTTGCTCCATCGGCCATAGAGTTTAACGCGTACATCGGTATATCTTCTTCTGGTATTGCTGCAAGTTTTAATACTTCCGATTGTGTAGCCATTAGGGTTTTTAAAGACGGTGCTTCCTTTTTCTTTTGTTCTTCTACTTGCTTATTGATATTCTCTGATAATTGATCTTTCGGCTCTGGAGTTGCCTGTGAGAATATGTCTTCCTGAGTCTCAAATAAGTTTTCTCCCAGTTTTCCAAGTTCCTGCTTTAATGCACCTATACGCTTGTCAAGATACTTCATTTCCCTCTTTGCATATTTTTTGGTGTCAACCTCAAATTTCTGACCACCTTTTTCTACGTCTTTAACTGCTGTCAACGGTGCATCTATCTCTCTTTGGAGTTGCGCTCTACGTTGCATCAACTTATTGAGATCATTTATTTTAGCTTGCTGGTCTTCAGTATATTCAGTTTTTCTCATTCCCTGTTGTCGTTTAATAGCCGTTTCCAGGTCTCCCTTTTTAATTTGATCTTGGACATATTGTTCTTCAGCGGATAATTTCGGTTTGCTTAGTTTCTCAGATGGGATTTCAGTTTGCTTCGGTTCTTCTTCTGGCTTTTTGAGATTTTCCTGATCCCAACCCTTATTCCAGGCTTCCAGCACATGAGTTTTTTCACCTACCTGCGCACCTTCAAGCATCTTCATTAATTCTTTGTCAAGGCTGGGAGTGCGTATGCCTCCAGCTTGAAATGCTTTCTTGCCTAATTCCATCGCTTGTTTAGTCTCGTCTTCTTTTTTCGATTTATCTGGATTTATAAATTTTTCTGCGTCCTTAATGATGCTGTATTCTTTTGCGGAAAAATTATAGCCTTTATCATATTTATTAACTTTTTTATCCGGCTTCCAGGTAGGATGTATCCCTCCACCGATATCTTTAAACCCCGTTACCTTTTTTAGTTCATGCGGTTTTATTTGCTTTTCGCTGAATCCTTGTTCTCGTGGATCTCTCCCATAATAGATATAATCTCCTACTTTGATTTCTTCGCCCGTGATCGAAACGGGTTTCTTGCTTTCTTCCCGCGTTTGAAGCATTGGCATTTTCTTTTTTGCTATCTCGGGTACCTGTTTGCCCTCTTTTACCATCTGGAGAAGTTCTTCATGAGTATGCCATCTCGGTTTGCCAATAGTCGTTTCCAAAAATATATATTTATGATCACCTTCAACTTTCACGTCTCCGATATTAGGACTTTCTTTCGGCTTTTGAGATGCAAATGGAATATTTTTAGGTTTGGCCGGCATCGGAGCTTGCTTTTGCGGAGATCCAGCAAATAAGCCTAATTGGCTTTTTAAAAATCTCCATATATTATTTGGCTCTGGCATCTCATACTGTGTTTGTGATACTTTTAAATAATTAAATGGAATATTACTCATGGTGATATCCTCTAAAATATTAATTCTCTACCTTGCTTGGGTTTTGGCACATCTCTAAATTTCTGACACTTCTTACAATATTGGAAATAAGTTCCGTCTGTTTTCATCGACGGTGTTTTGAATGCAAATTCTGGTTGTTTACATACACATGTTTTTGTCTCCGTTGCTTGCTTAGGTATGTTGTTTACTTTCTTCATTTGTATTATGGTTTTAGCGGTATACGCTGATTTTTAAAACCGTGAAAACAATCAGCCAGGTAATGAATTTCGCCGTCGGTCACAAAACTATGACATTTCATGCTCGGAGTATGACCGTTGACCAATAGGCTTGGATAAAACGTCGGTTTCACATAATCACCATTCCACATCCAGCGTTCATCAAAAAAATGATTATAGCCACAGGCTTCACAAAAGAATTCGAGTCTACGCTGACCGTCCTGATGATCCAGCTCCCACACTACGAATCCTGGCTGATGTTCTTGCTTCGGATATGAACTAATTGGTTTCATTGTGGTCTTTTGCAGTTTAAAAAACTTATCATTACATTGGATTCATCAAACAAAGAGAGAATATTATGCCTCGAAAAATTAATCATATTAGAAAATTTCCTAATCATAAAACATCCTATCGATTGGTTAGCGTTTATATTGATGGCATACGAAGACAACGTTTTGAGCATCGATTGATTATGGAAAAATATCTTGGCCGTCCTCTTTTGAGAACAGAAATAGTTCACCACAAAGATGAAAATGGATTGAATAATTCTATTGATAATCTTGAAATAACAAACCAATCTTATCATATGTCTTATATACACGATGGTGAGAGAAGAAAATGGTCTCTTGAGAAAGCTGTAAAACTTAGAAAGATGGGTTATTCTTTTGAGAAAATAGGCAAGATTTTTAATGTTACTGGTGGATCTATTCAAAGGGTATTTAAAAGAAAAGGATTGGGGACAAATAATCCAAGATGGGGGAATCCTAAATGGAATGTCAAATTGTGTATAGATTTGTTCGAGAAACAAATCCCTATGAATCGTATTGCGAGAAGATGTAATGTCTCTCCTCCAACTATACGTCAATATCTTATTAAGAATGGATATAAAAATTAACACTGGACTATTGCTTTCTCTTTATGATTTCCGTTCTCAATCCATTTTTTAAATTCTTCAATGGTCATTTCAGTAACACTATCTATCCTTTTGCTTGCATCGTCTGCATAATTTGATTTATATGCCTTGATGGCTTTTCTTTTGTTTGGCATTAATAGAATTATTTTGTGTTCATCGAATGCCTTTGTCTCTGGGTCTTGTTGATTCACGATATAGACATTCTTAGCATTAATATCTTTACCTAAAAATACATCGAGATGATCCTTGTCTTTTCCTACCGTACCGAGTATATATCCGTAATCATTTCTAAGTTTGCATTTCCAGGGAGTGCCATTTTTATCTTTTCCTCTACGAATACTTCCCTTCGGATTTTCTATACTGATAGTTAACCCATAAAGTTCTAATTTGCCTTTTGCATAATTTCCGGCTTCTTTCTGTGCTTCAGTAGGTTCGGTATCGGTCTCTTTACGGGCTTTGGTAAGTTGCTTAAAAAAGGTTGAAACGGATTTCGTTATGTCTCCAGTGTTGGGATCAAATGTTCCTTTATTCTCAATTGATTTAATTTGTTCTGGAGAGAAGGCTACATAAGAATCGCCTTCACCTTCTTGCTCATTTGCATAAACGAATCCATCATAACCTTTTCTTTTCAAAACTTCTTTAAGTTTACTCCATCCTTTCTCATCGGTTTTTTGCCATTCATCCCATATTTCATCTGCTTCTTTTGCTGTTATTTTATCTTCGTTCGCGAGTCTGGCATGGATTCCATTAAAATCATTCCATATTCCAACATCATCCATGCGTAAGGGATTATTTATAGAAAGATAGAATGCCTTTGGTTTTTTCTTTCCGGCTTTTTTAAGATTTAACGCTTGTTCTTCAGTCCCGAAATGTGCTCCCTCTGCACTTGTATCAAATTCCTTAAAGTTCTCAGTAGAGGCATGATATACTACTTTCGGCTTTCCCTCTTTATCAACTACTTTACTATCTCCAAACCACTTCTTGAATTCTGGCGTTTCGGTCTGATCTACTTTCTTAGAGGAAGAACCTGGCTTGGTTGCAGGGACCAAACCAGGTTCGCTGGGGATAACGTCGTCGGAAGCGACGTTGGGGGAATTCTGTTTGTTAACTTTTCTCTTATCTCTTTCTTCTTTTGCATATTTTAACTTTCGTTGCAATTCAAATTTCTTGTCTTCTGGGAAGTTTATAGATTTTCCAGTTTTGTCAAATTGTGCTACATCCGCTTCCAATGCTGATACTAATCTATCCCATTTGGTTTCGTGTTCGGTCACTAATTTCTTTTGGTGTTCGGCTTCGTGCGTGAGTTCGGCTATCCTCACAGCTTTGACTTCTCCTTTTTGACTAACAATGGTTGCCATTGTATCGCCGAATTTACCAAGCTCATACTTTCTGCCGTCGTGTATAACTACATCACCTTTATTCCAGTCATGATGTTTCGAAAGCTCTTTGCCCTTCGCGTCTCCCTTGAATTCCCTGCCTTGTGCGTCCTTGTAGTAGTATACCCATTCTCCAGTCTTGCCTCTTTCCCTGCGTATGTATTTATGTCCTGGTTTTTCTTGTCCTAACGCTTTCCAGGATATTCCACCTTCAGGTTTTGGCTGTGTCGGTTGCTTCGGTGCTCCAAACATATCCATTTGAGACTTAAAGAATCGGAAGATTGACTTCACAAGTTGCCTTGATTCCTCTTTAACTCCGAATGGATCACTGTCGGGATTCCTCATAATTCCCGTCCCCATCATTAATGAATTCCCTCTTTTTGAAACAACATCGAGTATAAAATTCTCTTTATATAAATCTCTGATATTGGCATTACTGGAAGTAAAATCTTCTTCTTTGTTATACTGATCTTCAATACCCGCGATAAACAGAGATTGACATCCAGACTGGACTGATATTCTCCTTAATATGTCTTTCGCTTTCTCTTTATCAAGCAGTAGATATTTATCTACCACTATTATTCCTCTAATCTTATTATACGCATCCAATGCTATTACTATTTTGCTTTTTCCATCTTCTATGTCCAATTTGTGTTTTCTCATTATTGTCGCTATCCCAGCGGGATCAAAAATCTTTTCCCCTAAAATATCGTGCGGAATGCTTGGCGTTGTCAGCACATCTTCTTTTTCTTCTTCGGTGGGTATAGCTAATTCCTCGTCAACATATCCGTCCTTATCAATCGTTGAGTAAATATTGGAATCTATTACTACATGCCCTTTGAATTTATCTCCTAAGTTCTTTGCTATTTCTTTTGTTGCCGTAATATCATGTATAGACGGTGTGACATGACCAGAAGGATGATTATGCACAAAGTACATTCCATCGGCTTTCAGATTCTCCATCTCTATTTGATAGTGTTTATAGACATCTTTGCCTTTTATATTTGGCGGGACTATCAAGGTCGAACCTGGAAGTCTTAAAGTAATCCCCGTGTGTCCAACTATCTTATCTCCCTTTGTATATATTATTCTGAATGTCTCAAATCTTGGATCCCGGTATATCTGCGAGAGTGCTGCAAGCTGTTTTAGTTTTTCGCTATTATTTTTCGCGTCCAGCTTCTTTCCGATAATCATTGAGCATTTATATTCTTTAATATCTTTAGCAATCCCAAGTGCTTTAAACTCTACCCCTGAATATTTACCGTCTTTGAATTCAGATAATAACTCGCCTGATAATTTTTTATTCTTTGCCTGCGCTTCCGCTTTTTGCTTTTCTGCAAATAGTGGTTCCTGCCTGTTTTCTATTTCGGTTTCTCTCGCATGAACCTTCTCTATCTCTGCTAATTCCTTTTCCTCTTTTGCAAGTGTTTTTTTCGCTTCCTTTAACTGCTTAATAAAATCTTCTGCCCTCTCAGGATATTCTTTCCTCGATGCTTCCCATGCTGGATTTTCTACGGCATCGGTAAGTGATTCAATATGATCTTTCGTTATTTCAACCCCTTTTTTCATATTGTCAATATCTTGTTGTCTCTTCCGATATGCTTCAGTGCGAATCGGTTTTGACGTTGGTTTTTCCTCTTTATCTTCTGACTTGATTTCAACATACTCGCTTCCATAATGCTTTTTAATATTCTCAGCATTGTTTTTAAGATAGGTTGCAAGTTCTTCTTTCAATGCCTTTTTTGCTTCTGAAAGAGATTTATAGCCTTTCCTTGTATCGCCTATTGTGATTGTCTCTTCATTCTCATAGTCTTTTATCTGCGGGAAATATCTTTTCTCTTTTGAGAATCCTTTGATTACTTCAACTCTCTCTGCGAATACGTTTGCATTAATACCGTGAGTATCGTTAAATCCTTCCATCTTATGAATTTCACCTACAATATCATCATCTACTTTATAGAATTCCCCTTTTGCTCTTTTGGATTGCTGCGGTTCCTGTTTTACTTCAGGTTTCAGTTTGGTGAATGGAATTTTAGAGACTGGCTTTGTTTCGGGTTTATGTTCTTCTGGCTTCGGTTGAATTTGTTTCTGTTTCTTCATCGCCTCTATCTCGGCTTCAGTATGCCATCTGGGCTTTCCTATCGTAGTCTCAAGCAGAGTATATTTAATTCCGTTCTCTATCTTTATGTCCCCTATATTATGCTTTTCCTCCGGTGCTCCAAATAGATTCATCTGATCCGTTTTGAACTGCTTTAATTCACCGTGTTGCTTTTGGATAATAGACTTAAAGAAGTATCCTAACAACGATTTTTTGAGTTTGTGGTGTTCTAATTCAAACTGAAATTCCTGTGATACATCTCTCATCCGTTTGTAGACATTAAATGCATTATACGTCTCTTTGCCAGCTTCTTTTTCTTCTGCTGTCATTTCCTCTGGGTTTTCTTCCCGGTAAGGCTTATTCTCCAGGAATACTCTCTCTGCTATTTTAATGATATCTTCCTGCTGTTGTCGCGTTTGCTCTTCTTCGCTCAACTGGGCTGCAAATATATCCCCGCCTTGTTGCGCCTTCTCTTTAAGTGTCTTCATCGCGTCCGCGAATCGCTTCATCTTCAGCGCGAATAATTCCCGCGCTTGATCTTTTTTCTCTGGATCTCTGGGAGTCATTGCCTGATGATAAGCAATCATTCCAATAACGTTCACTGGATTCCGGAATATGTTACCGCTTTTCTTGTCCCCGAATTCGATTGTTTCTTGTCTCATCCGAGATATAAGGCTATCCGGATTCTTGCGCCCTTGCTCTCCGGTCTCCAGGAATGGTATATTGCCGTTCTTGTCTACTTTCAAAGAGTTCTTTACCGTGCTATTCAACGTACCATAATGATCAATGGCATTCTTTAAAAATTTCTGGATATCACCATTAGGTGGCACACTGCCTTCTGCGATATCTTTTTGATTATCTGCTATGATCGGTGCGGTCACTTTCACGAGTTCGTGTGTGTCTTCTCCCTTTTTACTCACCGTGCGTATAAAATCTTTATCCAATTGAGCAAGTAATGCAGTATTGACTACCTTTGCTTGTTCCGCTGGCCGGTATTGAACCGCTATCGGATCGTAACCACTGAGTTTGAGTATCTTCTGATATACCTGCGGATTGTTACGAATAAATGTTCCTACATTCTTTTCGTTTATTGACCGTCGACCGATTCCCGTAAGATTCAGGTTCAATCCAAATTTTAACCGCTGCGCATTCTGAAAACTGCGGGCTTCCTCTACCTCTGTCATGGGCAATGCTGAAGACTTCTGACCGAATGCACCGAGCTTACGGGCATCCTCGTATGTATGGACCGGAGATAAAGTTCTAACCAGCATCATATCATCTGTGACCTTATCGGTTGGAATTCCAAGTTCTTGAGCTTTCTGCAACATCATTCCAAAATATTTTTCCTTGCCAGCTCCTTCCATACCCAATACAGCTCCAGTACGGCCATTGCCCTGCACGATATAAACCTTCCCGTCCTTCGTAAAGCCTACTGGTGCACCTCTCGTTGCATCCTTATTATCCTCTACCAGCTCTTCGTTCGGATTCTCAGCTATTTTTTTCATCTGTAAGGTACTGGCTTCATCCTGACTGCGTTCTCTCGCTTGTAATTCACTTGGATGCTCAGGATTCGTTTTGCCTGAAATGTCGTTCGATGTCACTATATTCTGTTTAGGCACAAAAGCATATTGCACCTGGTAAGATTCATTCCGGCTATCCCTTATCACTTTTACGTTATCCGATACAAGGGATCCGCTTTCCGTTGCTGGTAACTCTGCAAGATCGTCCCATTGGAATTTAGCACCCTCGTCTTTCTCTACTTGCTTTGACCGTAAGAAGTCTTTGCGCCTGGACATCAAAATATCTTTTGCCGTTTCGATATACGCTTCAATCTCTTTGGGTTTCGGTGCTTCTATCACTACTCCGGATTTCGCAAAATCGTTCATTGCCTGAACTTCGCTTGCTCTCTTTATATCCTCTGCTCTCATTCTTTCGGCCAGTGATAAGACGTTGGCTTTCCATTCTTCAGGGTTCGTATAGCTTCCCGCTATCTGCTCATCTATTCCCTCTCCTCCATCTTTCAGCCAGTTGTCGAATACGTCTCTGTATTTTTCCGGCTCAAGGTCTTTGCCTTTTTGTGCATACGGCACGTTTTGATTCCCGTGCAGTACTCGAGCTTTTACAATTTCAAGGTCTTGTCGTTCAAGATTTTGTTTGTCAAGTTTCTGATGTTCCTTCTTTACCTCAATTTGAATTGCTTTTATTTTTTCGTCCGGTTCGGGTAGGTCTCTCTTTACGTCGTTCTTCGCTACCTGGTGCGCATGTTTGTTTTCATCGATAATACCCGCCTCGTTACCATGTTTGTAGAATGTAACCCCTCTCCGGATTCTACCGAGCTTTACATCGTCAACTACTGCGCCTTCGCCTGTCTTGATCGATTTCCAAACTTCATCCTTGATAATCTTGACTATCCCTTCTTTAAATAAATCTTCCTGGTTAAGTCCCTCAACAAGTTCGAGTGAAAATTCTTCACCCTGTATATTCTTGATTCTCGCATTGCCTTCAGCGTCCAGGATTATCTGACCCCTGTATTGATCAAGTTCGTTGTTTTTTATCGTCTGTTTGTTTCCAAATTGATCCTTGATATCTATCTTGTCTTGATCCATCCCTACTATTCGATAATCTTTGCCCTGATAGGTGACATTAAAGCCTTCGCCCTCAAAGTAATAATCATAATCCTTCTTTTCCGGTCTCCACACTTTCTCGGCAGTCCCGCTGCGGAGGTTTCCCATTGAGGATACAAATGAAATGTCCTTTACAAATCTGAATGGTGTCGCTATATCTTTCGTCCATCCCTCTTTTTCGTTCTCGGACTGGAATGTCTGATATTCCGGCAATTGTTCTTGTTCTTTGATAATCGCTTGTTGCTCATCGTAATATTTATTTCTCGGTGTCTGTGAATGAATATCAGTCTCAAGTCTTGTCTTTGCCTCTCTGGTCTCCCGTTCTTTTTTGGCAAGTTCTTCTGGAGTCTCTGTTGTCTTCTTTGGAACAACTTTTTCCGGTTGCTGTCGTTCGGGATTATATTCACTGGCTCTAACAGTGGTAGTTGTTCCATCATCCTTTCTAACCGCAATAACATCGTCTCCATAGTCAATGACTTCTGCTTTTCTTCCGCCGACAAATATTTCTTTACCGATTCTAAATAGCTTGCTAAGTGTTCCGATCCGTCCACCAGTATTAATACCTTCAGCATATTTTGTCCTTTCTTTTTGCTTACTTTCTTCTGCCTGTGCTTTCTGTTTGGCTTGCTGGAGTTTCGCCTTTTCGTCAATACTGAGCCATCTTAATTGTCCGGCTTTACCTCTCGATAGTTGCCGGAGATCATTAGGACCAAACTGTCGCGTTTCACCTTCGGTGTGTTCCTGCGTAGGTACTATCTGGGCTTTCGGGCTGGCAAACGATACCCTGAATTTAGGTGCTCCTTGCTTTATCTCCGGTGTCGTTGCTGTTAAAGACTTATGGAGTCTTGCTCTGTAGATTATTGCTTCATTCTCTTGCAGTGCTAACTCCAGGTTGGTTTCTATCGGGAGTAATGATTTTTTAAAATATAGCTTTTCACCTTCACCGTTTTTGCAGATCGCCAGATCGTCACCGAGTTCAATTACTATCCCTTTGTTTGTTGCTATTCCCTTTTTAAGCCAATTAGGACTCAGTTCTATCAGCTCAAAATTGGAGTTATATCGATATGTGATATTTGACTTTTGGAAATAATATTCCTGGCCGGTCGACGTTTGGAGAGATCCAATAAATTCCAGCGGTTCCTTATCCGCAAGAAGATATAAATCTTCTCCATGCTGGAAAGTCTCAAAATCTTTGGCTATAACTGGTGTTTGATTGCTGGCAGTTGGTTCGGGAGTGAGAACGCTTCCCCTGTGAATCATTCCACTCGTGGACTTGGCAAAATATAGTGTATTCATTTTTTTAATATTTAAGTTTTCATGGCTTTATCCTTTTCATTGTCTGGCTGTCTTAATTGTTTTAATATCTCATAGATCGCGCAAGCTCCTGAGCTTCTTCGTTCAAGGCTTCACGTTCCGCCGTTAAATCCCTTACGTTAGGTATATAATAATTGCATTCATTATTCCATCTTGGGCTTTTAGGAAAATATTTCTGTTTCTTTACCGCTGGCTCTGTAAATCTCTGACAAGAATTACGCTGACTGCAAGATGTGTCATTACATTTTATTTCCATATTATACTATACTCCTTTTACACAAAGATATAGTTTAAATTCTTGTGATATATTTGCTCTCGCTTTATTTTCGTGTTAACAAACACATCTGCTCTCACGTTTAAAGCCGATGCCAAATGAGCAAGTCCACCTTCGTTGCACAGGAATTGACTGCTTTTCTTTATCAAATAGGCTGTTTGAAAAATGTTTAACTTACCACAATAATTAAAAATAGTCGAATGAGGATTGTTGCACATGATATTAGTTGCAATACGGGCTTCCTCAGCATTGCCGGTAAAGATGATAGGTCCATTTATGTTTCTTACATACGCCTCAACATCCCAGCAATTCTTTTCCCGCACGGTGCTCGATGCTGGTTGGATAAGAACATATTTCTCATACGGAATTTTAAAAGGTTGAGTGTGAAAAAACATCTTGCTCTCTTTGTGCTTCTCATATAATCCTAATGGAATTAGCAATTTTAAATTCTCTGCTACCTGATAATACTCCTTATTGTATTCCACTGGATCCGTCCAGATTGAATGGTATTTATTCTCTGGCCAGGAATGTCCAATTGTGATCGGAATTCTCAATTTTACCATTGGTAAGATATTCGATTTATACGCCTGATGAAAGTTTACAACCGCGATTCCAAACTTATATTGGAGCAATGCTCTCTCATAGCCGATAAATCTTGCATTCCCGTTTTTATTCTCGTATGGAGTTATAAACCGCGCTCTTGGAAATATCCCTTTTAAGACCTCGATTGCTTCTGCTCTTTCTGTCCTGAAATATATCGTATCCCATGCACCGCGCTCGTATATTGCTTTTATTGTCGGTAAAAACATCAGCAAATCACCCAATCCCAAATCCGCAAATATCAGCATGGGATTGTTCGCCAGATTTTTAGGCTGTATCTTACTGCGCAAACAAAGTAATTGCGCGTTCATTCTTTCCAAGAATCTAATTACTTTTGACATCACTGGTATCCTTTGTTGCTATTAGTATGTAATGAAAATTGTGAATTGTATAAGAACTTCCGTGCCCATACTGGCATATCTTCGTACCATTCTAATGGTGGTGCTAATGTCGCGCTCCCTTATAGAAAACAAGTGCTGTTTAAAATGGTGAATTATTGATTTCATCCGCTTTCGAGTTTTGTAGTCCAGCTTTGTCTTTTTCATTTTTCCATTCCCGTAATATGTTTAACATTTCCATGTTTAAAGGATTATTCGCAAATCCATCCGATGTTTCTTGTGGGTATATTCTGGGTATATCATACTTGATTGTATAAAGAATCGACAAAACAATAAATATTATGAGCAACCATATCGGAAATCCGTTTGCAACCGCAATGAAGACCGTCATTATAAACTGACCTATTCCCACGTTGCTTCTCCAGCGTTCAAATATGAATTTGTTCTTTTTCCACCACTCAAAAGCTATAAGCAATCTTGTTCTCATTATTAGTCTTTCTTGATCTCGTCGTTTAATTCGTCAATTATCATCAATGCTATAAAATTAATACCCCCTATAATCATTCCGATATAACCTAATATTTTTATAAGCAATTTCATTTTATTTATTTTTAGGTTGCACTGTAAATACCATACCGTCTACTAAGTGTACCTTTTTCTTTTCTCCATACTCTTTAGGTATTTCTCCCGCTTTATCAAAGAATGCTCCATGAGTATATTTCACTTCGAGATTCCCGTCAGATTCTAATCCCGCCAGCCGTATGATTTCTTCATAGGATATTTCTTTCGCGGTCCATTGAATAGGAATATTGTTTACCCATATATTGCAATATTCAAATCGATCATATTTAGATGTCCCGCCTTCATAGGCTTGAATTACTTTGCCTATTCTCATTCTTGCATCTTCCAGGTGACGGTAGGCAAGCATGATGTTGGCCATTATCTCTCCAAGAGGTTCCACTTTTTCCGGAGAGTCAATATCAATATCTTTATGCTTTTTTAATGATAAAACATCTTTGCCAACTTCTAATATCACCGCCCTGAGAAAATCACATCGATGCACAAATGGCGTATCATCTGGAATTTCATACTTTGCCCATTCGGCAGAAAACTGCTTGTTATAATTTTTTGCATTGAAACAGGCAGTTGCTAAATCTGCTGACATTTTTAATAAACGGTCTTTGGTTTCTTTTGTTAATACAGTAGCTCCGCTTATCATTACTGATCCATCTGGCTTGATCTCCAGTAGATACCCAGCATCTTTTAGTTTTTCAATTTCTTCAATTGAAGGTTTATAAGGGATGTTCGTTTCGTCTGGTGTTGGCATGGCTTTCTCCTTTTATATTATTCCATATTCTTTTAGTTTTTCTTTCATTGGTTGGATCTTCGTATCATAAAACTTCTTCCACTCCTTTTCATTCATCGCTTTCATTTTAACTATCCCGCCTTTTTCGACATATTGATAATCGGGATTAAAGCGGGACCAAACACATCGGCAATGCACATGCAACGGGCAAGCTGGCACATTCATTTCATGCCTCTCTCGATCTTTCAGCCCTTCTTCAGTCCGCTTCCGCTTTGCTGCGCTCCGCCCATAATTGTCTTTATACAACCATACTGTATTTTCTGATAACCATGCCCTGCGTGAATATTCCTTACTCTGAGGATCCAGATCATCATGCTTCATATCCTGGTTGGTTACATTTGAGAAATAATATACTTTACCGTCTATCAGTGCTCCGCAAGAATCACATCTATCCGGCATGGATACTCCGATCACCCATTGACCGGGTTTCATTGTTGCCAGATATCCGTTATTATACGCATACGATATTTCATTGATTGCTACACGATTCCAATTCCGGTTAATCTCTTTATCCTTGCTGGTGAATTCCTCTCTCAGAAGATTAGCCAGTTCTTTCCTCGTACCGCCTTTTATTATATTATCGGTAGTTAAACTCTGCACTCGATTGATAGTTGCGTTTGTTGCGGATGTTAAATGCTGACCGCTGTGGCTCAGGCTGACATTCACTGCCTCTATCTGTCTCGGTGTCAACCTGTATTCCTTTACAGCGTTCTTAATTGTTTCCGGCAATCGATTGAGATTCATTTCTATCGGTTTGATGATACTCGTTATACTTCCCTGTCGTTCTTCAATTATGTTGCCTACCACAAAAGCCCGAACAATATACTGTTCAATTTTTGTGATCTTGTTCAGGGTAAGGCTCTTTACAAACTCGTCTATCTTTTGAAGTTCCTTCAGTGAGATACTCTTAGCCGTCTTTTCCGGGAATTCCTTGTTCACATATTTAATCAGCTCTTCATACATTGTCTTTAAATCGAATTCCGAATAAAGCAGAGTCTCCAGCTTTTGCAATTCAATAAAGTGATGTTGCTCCCCAGCTAAATGAGCAATCGATTTTTCAAATGATTCAGGTCCCAGAAATATCACATCTTTATACTCTACCATTTGCTTCGTATACCTTCCTGATATCTATTGGTTCGTAAATTAAGTCCAGGTCTCCGTGTATCACGATCCTTCTCAGAGCACTATACATATATCGGTACTCAGCTCTCTTGTTCTTATCAAATCTGAATAGTTCCCCCGAATGTAACCAGGCATTTCCTTTCGGCGTTTTTATACGATCTACTTTATTTCTTATTTGATCATAATACAATAATCCCCACTTGTCCGGCAAGTCTTCTGGTTTTATTATCCCCGTGTTGCATAGGTATAGCCTAAAGTCTCCCACTCCACGATCTGGTAACTGTCTGAATACCTTACTTCTGTCTGACAAAAAATCTGCACGAGATGCTTTGCACTCAATGAGTATACTATAATCGCTTTTCAGCCCAAACGCGTCCGGTATCTCTGAAATAGCTGTCTTAAATTCTTTGAATACCACTCCGCACCTCATGATATTCCTCAACCAGCTAACAGCTACTTGAACTAATTCCTTATGTGTCGTTGTATCCAAGACTCTATTCTCCTCTTATTTTCCCGGTCTCATACTATCAAATAACAGAATAAATAAAAACAATGCTGTGCATCCTATGATGAATAAAAATTTCACGGTGTAATCAATACCTTGTATACTCTACCGCCGATAGTTATGTCTACATATCTGGCAACCGTATCCGCTAATATGGGTTCTGTGTATATTGCGGTAGTATCACTCAAGTACTTTTCCCATACTTTATCTTGCTCGGCTCTCCACTTTTCGTTAAGTATGTCAGTTACATATATTATCAATGTCCCGGCTGTTATCATTACAGCTATTATCGTAAACATTATCTTTATAAATAGCTCATTGCTCATATATCGTCCTCTAAGTTAATATGATTCTCTACTTCCCGGCTCATCGCATTCTCTTTCTGGATTCTTTTTACTACTCTTTTAACCATCCAGTAAATAAATAAGAAAACAATTATTAATATGATTCCCTTCCCTATCATAGTTTTTATAGACGTGCTCCTTCAAGTGTTGGTTTTATATATTCTTCCCAAACACTACAATGAGTCCCCTGTTTAGATTGCATATTAAGTTTATCGAAACATCCAGTTGAGGCTGGTAACGGCGGGATAGGATACAAACAGTCCGCCCAACTGCCTAACGTGTTTGTTCGTTCTTTGTGGTTTCGATCCCAGTGCTTACAAGTTGCACAGCACTTCTTTATTTTCTTTTCGTCTGGCATTATAACGTAGTTCCTATCCCAATTAGTACTTGCTTCTTTGTCGTAAACACGATCATTAAGTGAGTGTCCTGGAATAGTCCTGTATAGTGCGCAATATTCCACCGCGCTCCCAGCGTTCCAGTGAGCATGTTTTTTGTGTCTGTCGCTAATCCAATCATGGGCAGATAAAAAATCATATCCTTTGTTTCCGCGCTCAATCCATAGTTGCATAATGACGCTGAGAATCCACCTAATATTCCATCGCTCGTAAATGGATATAGATCCGCGTGAATCTTTGGATTAAACCAATCAAACCTTTTATACGGCTCAGGGTCTCTCAATATCATACTCGTTTCTGTCACGGTTATAACCGGAATTCTTTGCGGTTTAGGATATTTATCGAGAGTTATTCTCCTACTCAGCCTCCCGTTTTCATACGGAAAGTATTTAACTGTATCAATACTCGAACTATCTTCAAATTTTGCTTGTATGGGTTCAAATAATAGAATTATCAGGGAATCGTTCAATAACCTTGCTATTCCTAAATTATAATCATTTGATTGCGCGGGGGTTAGCAAGTTACTGGCTTGTGTCTCCTGATGTGTTGGCGGATCCTCCTGAATTTTATATGCAGTATCGATCACGGTTGTTTTTTTACTCTCCGCTATCTTCTTTATCCATTTTGCATCATTCTCAGCAATCAACTCAGCATCATGATTATCCAGCCATGCCTTGCTTCCCGCGTATATGACTATCGCTCCGATCAAGATCAGTATTAGTATCTTCCCGGCTTTACTTCCCCACACTGCGGTTATCGCTTTCCCTAATATTGTTATGAACGTATTCATCTCATTTCTCCCGCTTTTGCTTAAAGATTGAATTAATAATATTTTTAAACCAGCTTGCTTGCATCTTAGAATATACTATATCCATGTTTGCTAATATTTTATTTAATTCATTAAGACAATCACTACATACTTCTTTGACTGTTTCTGTCTGGTATTCAGGACGTAGGGGAGTTACAGACTCTACTTCTCTTTGGCATAAATCACAATTTATGGTTTTCATTTCCCTGCCTTTAATTTATGTTAGTTGATAATGGATGATTAATTAACAACCTGTCTAAATAACGATCTTCAATCACTGCTTTGAATACCGCTGCGACGGGGTGGGAATCATATTTCTCTGGCAATTTACCAGTGCATTTTATTGTCTCAAAGACTTCAGCTTGTTGCTCCGGATTGTCACAACTTATAACGTATATTTCTTCGCTCAGTTTTATCGATACAATAAGAATGTGATTTTTAATATCTGAGATGTTTTCTATCAATTTCTACTCCAAACTGTAATTGTTCTGTAATATTACTCTATAATATAAGACAATATAAAATATTACAGTTTATTATATTTTAATGTGCGTTTGATCTTCTATATGTGTTATTAGCATTCGTAATTCGTGATTCCTCATTATCAGACTTTTTATCGATTCCGCCTGTTTAGTTCTACCGTCTTCTTGACCTTTACGGTATGCTTCGATAATATCTTGATCATGTGTGCTTAATTGATGCCGGAAATGAAACCAGGCTTCATCTACCCGCATTCCCAGCCTGACAAACCAATGTAATGGCATTATATACCATTCTTCTTCATCTTTCATCGGGTTTACTTTGGCTAAACCATAATATCGCGGTGGGGAATACTCTCTGATTGATCTTGTCCTGCTAACTATCTTACGCGGGTTCTTTATTGCTTCAATCAATGCAGTAATAAATGCTATTCTTTTAGATATCCTTAATGATAGCTGCATATCCAGTCCTTTCTTCCTTCTTATTCATTTTAATTCTTGCTTGCCTTGTTCTATGTTTACCTTCCTGCACCAGCCCAGCTTGTCCATCTGTAATTCATCCAGATTCTCAACTTGCATGTTCTTAGGCAATACTAAAAAAATACATTTGGGTATCTTTGTTCCTGTTCTACTTAGTTCGCGGGATAAATGCACCTGGAAATCTCTTATTATAGTTTTATCTATTGGAGTCTCATACCTCAAAATACATACGTTCCCGTCTTTAATCTCCAGCTTTTCCAGCTTTTCAATTAATTTCTCGATCGATGTCATAATAAATCCTTCCTCAATGTTCTTTGATGATCTTCAAAATGATGCTTCCCTCGTGGATCCTCGTAGTTTTGTGTGCATTCTTGGCATACATGCTTCTTGCATCCATAACAGTAATCATAATTTGTTGTCGGTCTTCCGCATAAAATACAATGCCCTTCTGGTTTCGGTGGATTAATGATGTTTTCAACATCCATTATCAAGAAGGTTTGCTGCAACTTATCATTCAACTCTTCTTCCGATTTACATTTACAGGCTTTCAAAAAATCCTGCCATTCACGTTCTGGCTGTTCGTTTTCAGGCATTATATTTGTCCCTGTAATATTCTAATTATTCTGGTTGTCCGTATTGCTGAATAAGGCTTTTATCCGCTTCCGACAATTCCGGTGCTTGCTCACCTTGCCCGCCTTCAGCTTGCTGTTGTTGCATTAATTGCTGCTGTTCCTGCATTTGTTGTTCTTGCTGGTCCTGCTGGATTTGTCCTTTATAAAATTGTCCAAAAGTATTGCTCCCTACACCTGGCAGATCAAATAAATCTTTACCATTCACGAGTATCCCACTTTTCTGCTTAGGCTTTCCCTCTTCTGTCAACAACTCATTCATCGTTGCCGTGAGTTCCAATCTCTGCTTGTTCACCTTATACTTGCGCTCTAAATTCTCGGAAGCTAAACCCCTGAATTGTGCTTTAATTGGAAGCCCTGTTATCTCTTCCCAAATATTCTTGTTTTCAGCATTAGTCTGGTTGAGAACGCCTTCCTGGACATGAATAAGAAATGTGTTTAATCCATTATCCTTCGATTGTTCAAATATTCCATCCTGCGACGGTTCCTGCAATGTGCTTTTCTTCATCGCATCTTTTAACGATGGCATACCACTTTCGTTCGGATTCGTGCCGGATAGTGCATAGATAATCGTATTGTATAATGATATCCCAGTATAAAATTCAAGTTCTTTCGGGCTTCCATAGATACTTACCCAATCCGCTTTCCCGTCTTTCGGCAATCCTACAATTGGTATTTTATATTTGTCTCCTACTCCAGTCATGGATGCCCAGAGAATTCTCTTGAATTTCTCAACTATAACCTGAGAATTCATTCCCTCGCCAGATAAAGCAAGTAAACCATGCGGAGTTTTATTCCTCGTAAACTGACTCTGATTGTAGGTAAATGCATTCATCACCGTTGCCACCGTGCTCAATGCTTGCTCAACTATTCCGTATCCGCGTCTCCAGTTATACCAGTCTGATCGAGTAAAGAAGTGCTCTTTGTTTATCCGGTCCTTGTTCGCTCCCAATATCTTTTTCCCGTTTAACATCTGTATATAATCATATCGCGCTTCCTCTACTTTTAACTCTTTATAATTATCATCAAAAATCATATCATCATCATATCGCATAGGTAACTGCTTGACTTTCGATGCTGTAGGAAACCATATCGTCGGGTCTTGAATCTGTAAACCAATTGGATTATTTAAACTGTCTCGAATGGTTTCCGTTGTTATATCGTCTAAATCGAAAAAATCTTCGTAACAATTGCCTAAAAATTTTATCAACGATGGTTCACTTTCACCAGCGGGAAAAAAGAATCGATCTATGAGCTTGATCTCCCAATCTACTAATATCTTTTTCTCTTCTTTTGTTGGTTGCTTGGTCGGATCCCTGAATACAAATGTTAACCCCACCTCTTTCCCAAACTGTTGTCTGCTTGCCGGCACTCCATAATTTGTAAACTGCAATCTTCGCAAGTTTTTGATCATTCTCGGTACGTCTGTTTGACCTGCACGTCTCAAGTAGAAAGCTGGTATTCGCTGATTAGGTAAGAATATATCCCTCCCTATTTCTTGTTTAGCCATCGGCACTTCGTCGACGATATAAGCTAATAAATTATCTATCGACATTTGAATTTCATCAAACTTCTTAGAATCTTCTTTGTATTTATCCGATACTTCTTTATTCTTTTCGTGGAATTCCAAGTAAGCCTGGTTCGCCTTTGCAATTGTATCAAGAATAGCGATAGGGTTCATCGGGATGGGAGAGGATTCTTTTTCCATTTTTCACCTCTTATTCGATTATCAATCCCCTGAGTTCTTTCCGGATTTCTTCAATTATAGTCATTAATTCAGCTTTTTGCAAGTCATATTTATGGCACATAACTTCCTCTGTTAATTTTACATCCGATATAATGTCCTGGATAATGTGGAATCGCCGGATCTCTTTATGTCGGTTAACAGGCAAGTTGTGAGCATTGTAATACTTAGCTAATCCCTCAAATAGCTCCCATTCATGGCTGAATCTCGCTTGATAAGAATTTTTGAATAATTTGGCTATGATTATAGTCAAGAACTTGCCAGATAATCTTCTTTCCAGGTATTCCCGGAAACTGATAGTTGTCAAATATCTTTCTTTGTTAATAAATTCCCTGTATCTCTCAAGAATCTGAGATTCATATCTTATATGAGATTGAATCTCTTCTCGATAAGCTCCCTCCATATCATCGAGAATCTTCCCCGCTATGTCGCATACATGAATGTAGTTTTTAAGCGCATTACTCGCAATGGTGTATATTTCATTTTTTGCTTTTTTCTCTTTATCTATTTTTCTATGCAATTCCGTTATCTTTCTTTTGCTGGAAGGTGGCTTATTTTTGGACATCTGACTTCTCCTTCTGACTGATGTTTTTCAAACTGTATTAAAATGAAAGTTCGCTTTTTGCAAACTCTTTCTTGTTTGCCTTCTTTGCCGAAGGTTGTTTGTTGTTTGATATTGCATTTGCATCATAATAATTGCCGTTCGATAATCTATACACCTCTATAGTTTCGCCTGTCGCAATTATTGTGGCTTTGATTTGTTTGTTATCCATTTCATTTTTCCTTATGGTTTATCTTTCCACTCTTTAAATTAATAAAGGTCTTCACTTGCCAATTCTTTTCGTCCATGTAAATTATTAATCTGTCCAGTAGAACGGGCAAGAATATATGCCTCGTTACGATTTAAAAATCTATGATGTGTGGTTAGGAATCCTTGTTTTTGTTTGTATTGTAATCGTTTCTTTATATCTCCAGTAAGCGCATAAACAGTATAGCCACAATTATGATGTCGTAATCCAGCAACTATAAATCCAGTATTAATATTTATTGGCTGATGGGTATATTTTATTCCATCATCTAAATGTATCGCCGCACAAAGAACTTTCTCTACGTCGTTTCTCATTTCCACTCCTTAAATTAAAGAGCGGGTGAACAGCCAAGTCCGAATGTCAGACGAGGTATTGTATCTTGGATTCCCTGCTGAAGTAACGGCATTCATTCTATTCACTCGCTCCGGTCATTGTTTCTTTAACCATTCGATAAAATAAATATCAAACTCTAATTTACGTGGTAAGATAATTAATCCTTCTTCTTGCCGGATTTTTGTTGGGGTTATAGTTTTTATTACTCGGCTTTCCGTGTTCTTTTCAAGAAGATTTCTTGACCAACCGCCAGAGCTATCGTTTTGAAAATATCCGAAAACAGGAACCCAGATAGTATCTACTTGCGAATAAAGCTCCCCCGCATATCTGTCCCAGAGGCGGAGAAAACTTTCACCCACAGCTTTATCGAAATTATCTTGTTGTTGTTCAATCGCATCTTGCACCCCACGCACATCGGCCAATTTGCCTATTCCCAATAGCTCCATATCAGTTTTCTTTGCAGCTTCTTCCATGATTTTTTCAAATCTACCTTGCCCCTGCAAACTACCAAACATACACAGGGTTAAAAGTATTGTTATTATGGTTTTCATGATTGCTCCTTCCAGAGTTTTTTAAAGATTGATTCAGCATTAACACTACCCAGTTTCGCTTGTTGCCATCCAGTAATAAATTGCTTCCAAGCAAATTCCTTCTTAGAATCAAGTTCAACTTTCATGTCTCTAAGAATGTTGGGTAAATTACTCATTAAAGCAGATTCGGCGGTATCTTTTAATCCAAGTATCTTTTCTAATCCAACAACAAGATTATGCCAGCCTTCTAATTCCTTCTCTTCTTCTGCGGTGAGAATGCGGACAGCATAAAAAGGACAATTAACATCTGTCAGATCACTGGCATCTTTTTTTGCAGTGTCCCAATTAGAATAACTGCTCACTTCATCATCATTATAAACAATATATCGTCCCATCTCATCACCTTTTGATTAGTTTGTAGTTAGAGAAGACTGAATCCATTGCTGCCCTGAGTAACCATTCAAGTGCGCTTTTAGTTATTGATACTTGCTTCTCAAAGTATAGTGATGATATTCTGTCATCTCTAAATTTATTAAATCCCTCCTCTGTCTCTTGCTGGGAAAAATGCCGAGTTAAAACTACATATTGTTTATTATCAGGATTATCTGTTAAGTATGGTTTGTATTTCAGGGGAAGCTCTTTAACCTCTCCGGCGTATAACGCTCCATCAAATAATTGTCTATTTGCTCCCTGTGTGGATAACCACGCATAATAACGACAGTTGATTTTTTCTTCCTCTTGCTGGGAGAGTTGTTGCTCAAGAGTATTAAGATTGTCTCTTAGTTTGATAGCAAGTTTAAATGCTCTTTCAATATTGTCGGCACCAATCGCACCCAATCTAAATCTATTTTTCACTACATGATCACATTCTAAATTACCAATAATACCCTCTGACAAATCAGTTAATTTCTCAAACTCTTTTCTTAGTTCCATTGTCATAACTCCTCAAGAATTATCCTTGTCAAATTCAAACCTGTTTCTACAATTTGCATCACCCATAATAAATGGACAATTACCACCTTTTTCGTGTTTACAATAGGCACATGGAAAATTATATTTTGCTAATCCACCTGCTCCTTGATAATCATCAAGAACCGGTTTCTTATCCCCTGTCTCTTCTACGTATTGCTTCTCGTAGTCCATTTTATTTTCCTTTCTCATACTCTTCCAACACTTTGATTGCAAGACGATGTTCGGCAATAATTTTCTCTTCTTCTACTGTTGGAATACCTATACAATTTTCGCTCATAATTCGTCTTACTTTTTTGAAAGTATCTATTTGTTTATATAATTCTATATTCAATGTTTCTATCGCTGATTTAACCGAGTCCATTGTCTTAGTCCTTTAAAGTAATACGTCTTTAAAATATTTCTTTATTGCTTTCCACAATGATTCATCATCTTTGGCATCAAGACAATTGTCATACCAATCTATAAAATCGCCGAGATAATGCCCCTTCATAAGTTCTATTAATTCTTTATCATCCATATCATTCTCTTTTACTCCGGTGCTGTTAGTCTTTATCAAATATAATATCAAGTAAAATTATAACCCAGAAACAGAAACAGTATTGCTTTTTTATCATTATCGCTCATCATTACTCCGGTGCTAATTGATTCTTGAAATACGCCTCCGCTTCTTCTCTGGTTATCAACCCTTCCCGGAGTAATTTGTTAATCCATGCTTGTGTTTCTTCGTAGCGTTCCATATTAGATTCCTATTGAACCTTTCACATCCTTCGCATTCTATAAAATCACTTGGATAACAGAATAAGAATGGGAAGTCAATACACCGCGCACGTATTCCTTCTTGGTTGTCTATCTTCACATTCGGACGATTGCTCATCTTTTCTTTATTAATCACACGTTTTTACATAGATACTAATAACTATTCTATCCTCATAACTCCAATTATATCCTTTACTTCTTTTATGACCAATGTTTCACCATCAAACCATACCTCGTCTCTCGCCGGGACCGTGATCGTTCGTTTGTATAATACTACATCACCTACCTTTATATCCACCGGATGTTTAACCCCTTCTACATAATGATATGGACTAACGCGGACTACTTCACCTTTTACATAGTTATTCCACTTGCTTTCCTCCTTTACCAAAATCGTAGTGCCGGACGCTGGCTTGTAACTTTCTTTATCAACTGGTCTAATTAATACAAATCCGTTAATGAGTTCTACCTTGTTCATTTTTTAGCTCCTTATTTATTTTATTGATTATATTATTTTCTTGTTCTTCTTCTTTTTGGGTTATATGATTAAGAATGTCTGCTAATAAATATTTTATCAATAGAACAATACAAAAAAACCAGCCGAACATTCCTAATATACTTTCGTAACTACAAATAATTCCCAATAGTAAACACATGGTCATCAATATTATTATAAATATTTCCATATCAGTTCTCCATTCCACTGTCGAATAATATATTTTTTGGCATCCCGTGTTCGTCGATAAACGATTCAGCGGAATCTTTTATTAACGCGAGCTTCCAATCAGCATAATCAGATCGTCCGCTTTCTGGATCCCCAATAAAATCCTGGAGCTGCAAATACTCTTCCATCGTCAATGGTTCTGGATCACCTTCGTATCTCAAGATGGATATTAATTTTGTAGCTGTTGGATATTGCTCAGGGTCTTTTTCGGCTAATTTCTTCAATGTAATTAATTGATGCAAAAAATCTTCACACAGGTGCATTAGCTTTTTATCATCTTCAAATATATTTCGTTTATCAGACATTATAATTCCTTGTCAGAAGTGTAATACCAAATACCTTGCTTACCTTTTGTTAATATCGGCGGTTCGATCTTTTTTATATCAGATAACCATAAACCGTATCTTCTTATACTCCGGCATTCTATTAATGCTTTCTTCTCGTCTTCTTCAAAACATTCCAAATGACCGTTTACCCAAGCAGAGCATAGTATTTTCCCAAATACTCCATAAAATTCCGATGTTCTTGCTAATTGTTCTGGGGTTAAATAATTTCTGGCTGAATCTATAGCATTTCTGTCCCAATGGGATCCTGCATGAATAAGTATTCGCCGTCCAACAAGACATGAAAATTTTCGGTGTGTTCTTGTCTCTATTGTTTTCCATCCCTCCGCGATCCAGCTTGTCCAGGGTTGCCATAGAGTTATAACTGGATATTCAATCATTCGCTTTTCCCTTTGAGGTATTTAATTATGTATTTGAGTATTTTAATATCATCGTTAATACTGCCAAGAAACCCATTACATGGATAGCATAAAATACCCCTTACTTTTCCTGTTTTATGATCATGATCTATAGAATATTTCCATAATTTACGACGACATATATAACAACAGCCATTATATTTCGCTATCATTTTTTCAACTTGTTCTATCGTCAACCCATAAGTATTTTTATAATGTCGACGATGATCCATTAACTTTGCTCTTTCTGGATTTTTTTTCCTCCATATACGTAATCTTTTGTTTCGTCTTTCTCGATTAGAAATAGAATAATTATGTATATATTTTTTTACACAAGGCTTACAAATAACGTAGTACGCCCATCCTCTTTTCGTTTTTGATTTATATTTTCTAAATTCTTTTAATGGTTTTACCGCTTTACAATGAGAGCATTTTCTGTGTGTATGATCTTCTAATCTTTCGTATGGTTTTAATACTTTCAATTATCACTCCATGTATCTGATTACTTATTTATAAAATTTAACAAAATGTCTGCATGGCAAGATATATGCTTTTTATTAGAACCACAAATCTTACACCAGCAGGCAAGATTTTTGCCTCTAAGTTCTTCTTTATGAAGTTGAAGATATTGTAAAAATCTTCTCTGGCGATCTATACACTCTTTATCAACTGAATAACATATATAACCAGTTAATAATGTTTTAAACATCTTAATACATTCATCGATATTGCCGTGCACTCCTACTATGAATGGATTACCTAAGTGAGTACTTCTATCAACCTTGACAGTATTCTCAGGCATTCGCCATCCTTTTTCCCGGCTTAATCGGACTCGGTATGGTTTTATTTTACCCATTTATTTTTTTCAATCCATCGTTTGATCACATTCACCGGAATTACGTATCCGTTTTTGTTCCGACATTTTTTATCCTGTTCTTGGCTGGCAAGAAATTGTTCCTTGAATTGCTGATGAAGAGAATATGCACGTTTAGAACATTTCGTTCCTTCGTAGCAAATAGATTCATCATCTTTATTAGTAATCGGTAGGAATATATTCAGAATATTTAAAGCGAAGTCTGCGGGACCACTACCAGCATAGCCGATCTCGAATCCTGTGACTGAATGTTGAATTACTCTGCGTTCAATATTCGTAGCCAGTTTACCGTTCGGAAACCGTTTAATGATCACTCCAACTTTGAGAGGATTGCCCGGCAATAACTCAGGATCATATAATGATTGTTGTTTTTCCGATTCAGCTTGAGACTTTGCAAGGCAAACCTTGCCCATCCCTATTGCTACATAAATAGGGTTTTTCAAAGTCCTATGACAACGGGAACAAGAAGTAGACATGACATTTTCTCCTTTACGTTATTATTATTGGTTGGTGTAGAAACATAGTGCCCTTCAAGTCGATCTTGTAAATCAATCAAACAATCTGCACATATCTTTTTATCCCAGTGTCTGGATGTGAAAACTAATTTTGTTGTATTTTAGTTTTTTCCATCAGACGAAGGGCATCCATTAAGGCCACCATATAGCCATAATGCCAATATATTCTTTCTATTGACATTTCTATAAGG
>Ga0265297_10000687_pt1 | contig 94241 bp, 88 predicted proteins | sample Munlanlwell13791_FD_192502 | JGI IMG/M metagenome (GOLD analysis project Ga0265297, IMG submission 192502) | Leachate microbial communities from a municipal landfill in Southern Ontario, Canada - Leachate well 137-91 | ecosystem: Engineered > Solid waste > Landfill > Unclassified | place... | reverse complement strand
GTACAATTGCTTTTTTTGAATATAGTTGGTGAAATGAGGATTGGTCGCGGCACGTTGAAAAGTTTTTTCTTCTGCATTAACTGAAAAAACAACAATAATTGTAAACAACACAAAAAAAATAAAACAATTTTTCAAATGATGCATGTTTTCCCCCCTCTGTGCTAAGAGTTCAATCAAAACTACAGCTCATAGAAATATATTTAACGAATAATTACGCTTACATGAAACTCAGCTGCTGCTTTTTCTTTCCCTTCCCAGTCTCGGTAAAGTCTTATTTTTATATCTGCATTTCCCTGCTTCATAGCCTTGAATTGCCACGCTGTTATCACAGGAGTACCAACAAAACCTTTTTTTACAATTTCCTGTTTTACTTCTTTGATGAGATCAAAATGCGTTTTGTAGACGTCATCTAAGTACCATTCATATCCCGTGCTTCCTGAACGTTCGAGCTCTATTTGTATCAGATCGCCCTTGGAAATAGCCACTTTTCTGCCATTATCCTGGTTTTTTAATATCAACACGTTTGGTGCATTAAGATTTTCAGCAGGCTTGGAAGCACATGAAAAGATTGGCATTATGGAAAGCGAAAGCAAAAATACAGCAAGCCAAAATTTTTTTACAGAATGTATAAGATAAAATACAATCATTTCACGTCCTGCTTGTGTAATCACGAGGGTTTAAGCATGGATATGTTAACAGTTCGCCAACCATATCAGAAAAAACGTAAAAGTCAATACCCGATGGATACCCATATATGGGTATTTTCTGGGTATGTCAATTTGTTGACTTTTTGTAACTATTTGGAAATAAATGTTAAATGAAAATCAAGAAAATAAAAATTAAGGAAGAGAATTTAATGACAGCGTATGGCTATTTATTAAGCTCATGCTTTTCTGCTACTTGAATTCGTATAAGAGCTTTGAGAAGCTCGATCCTGGCTCGCTCAACATCTTTTTCATCACGTTTTTCAGCAATAGTTTTTTCGGCGCGCTCTTTCATTTCTCTGGCTTCAGTAATATTGATCTCTGAAGCCTTGTCAGCACCTTCGGCCAGAATGATAACCCGGTTCGCTCCTACTTCAGCATAACCCCATTCAACAGCAAGATGACTCCACTTTTCCCCTTCTCGATAGGAGAGGATGCCCATTTTGAGTGTAGTAAGAAAAGGCATGTGGCCAGGAAGCACACCGAACTCGCCTTCGCTTCCCGGAGCAATCACTTCATCCACCTGGTCGGATCGAATCACGAGACGGCTCGGGGACACAATCTCAAGCAGTATTTTCCCTTTTTCAGCAACCATAGTAATTACACGCCTTATATGTTTTCATCATGAATCTGTATCCGGCATCTGGAATCGTGCATCCTGTTTTACGACCGTTTATATCCCAGTTTCTCTGCTTTCTCGTACACTTCTTCAAGAGCACCAACCATATAGAATGCCTGTTCCGGAATATCGTCCATGCCTCCGTCAACAACCTTCTGGAATCCCTTGATGGTTTCCTTGAGCGGAACATACTTGCCCGGCGTACCGGTAAATGCTTCAGCAACCTGGAATGGTTGGGAAAGAAACCGTTGAATTTTCCGCGCACGGGATACGGTAAGTTTATCTTCGTCTGAAAGTTCATCCATGCCGAGAATTGCAATGATATCCTGCAGCTCTTTATAGCGCTGTAAAACAAGCTGCACTCTTCGTGCAACGGTGTAATGTTCTTCGCCGATCACATGCGGATCCATAATGCGGGATGTGGAATCCAGCGGATCGACAGCAGGATAAATCCCGATCTCGACAATCTGGCGTGAAAGCACGGTCGTAGCATCAAGATGCGCAAATGCGGTTGCCGGAGCCGGATCAGTAAGGTCATCCGCAGGCACATAAATAGCCTGTACCGAAGTAATCGAACCTTTTTTGGTAGAAGTGATCCGTTCCTGCAACGCACCCATCTCAGTTCCAAGCGTCGGCTGATAACCGACAGCTGAAGGCATACGTCCAAGAAGCGCGGACACTTCAGATCCAGCCTGGGTAAATCGGAAGATATTGTCAATAAAGAGAAGCACATTCTGGCCAAGAGTATCACGGAAATACTCTGCAACCGTAAGCGCTGAAAGACCAACACGAAGACGCGCTCCCGGCGGCTCGTTCATCTGACCATAAATAAGAGCAGTTCTATTGATAACACCTGATTCCTTCATCTCGATCCAAAGATCGTTTCCTTCTCGAGTACGCTCGCCAACTCCGGCAAAAACCGAATACCCGCCATGCTGCTTTGCCACGTTGTTGATCAGTTCCATGATCAGCACTGTTTTGCCGACTCCAGCCCCTCCGAAAAGACCTGTTTTGCCGCCTTTGGTATACGGAGCCAGAAGATCGATGACTTTAATACCGGTTTCAAACAATTGTTTGCTCGGATCAAGTTCTTCAAGCTGAGGAGCAGGCCGATGAATTGGAAGCGTATCCTTGGTTTTGATCGGTCCCATTTCGTCCACCGGTTCACCGATAACGTTCATGATGCGGCCGAGCACTTCCTTGCCGACCGGCATGGCAATGGGTTTGCCGGTATCTGTTACCGTTATTCCCCGCCGAAGACCGTCAGTCGATGACATGGCAACCGTACGCACCCGATTTTCTCCAAGATGCTGCGCGACTTCAAGCGTAAGATGGATATCCGGTGTTCCGTATTTTTTGTCAGCCGCCTGATCAATGCGGAGCGCATTCAATAATTGAGGAAGATGTCCCACGGGAAATTCGCAGTCCACCACCGCACCCATAATCTGTACAATTTTTCCTGTGCTCACTGAGCCTCTCCTTAGTTACTAAACGAATATTAGGATTTAGCATTTCTTGCTTCGTATTTAGTGCTTGCTTCATTTTAGTGCTTCTGCGCCGCCGACAATCTCGGATATTTCTTTTGTAATTGCGGCCTGGCGTTGTTTATTAAATTTCAAGGTGAGTCCTGCAATAAGATCTTTTGCATTCCGCGTTGCAGAATCCATTGCAGTCATCCGCGCACCCATCTCGCTTGCCTGGCCTTCCAGCAGAGCGCGATATGTCTGCACGGCAATGTGTCTGGAAAGCAGCGACTCGAAAATTTCCTCTTCAGACGGCTCATACACATAATCCGTGGCTGCCATAAACGGGTCAATTGTTGCGGGTGGTTCAAAGGGCAACAGTTTTTCAAGCGTTACGTTCTGCTGCATAACGCTCTTGAATTCATTGTATAAAAGATACACTTCGTCTGCGTCGCCAGCGATAAATTGATCAACGATCTTCATGCCGATTTGTGCCGCAGTATCATACTGTATCATGCCGAGATCTGACCATTCGTTGCCCACGCTGTACGCCGCCCGTTTCCGGAAAAAATCTCTTCCTTTCCGGCCAATGACATGAATCACCACCTGCTTGCCTTCTTCAGTGAATTTTCGGACGGCTTCAACTGCTCTGCGCAGAATATTCGTATTATATGCTCCGCATAATCCGCGGTCTGAGGTAAGGACCATGAGCATGACTTTCTTGGGATCACGCTTTGCCAGCAGCGGATGCTGGGTTCTCGGTGCGCGTGCAGCCAGATTTGCAATCACCTGAAGCATTTTTCGCGAATATGGCCGTGCTGAAATCACGCGGTCCTGTGCCCGCCGAAGTTTTGCAGCGGCAACCATTTTCATAGCTTTGGTTATCTGCTGCGTTTTCTTGACGCTTATGATCTTTCTTTTTATGTCTCGTAAACTAGGCATACCGAATTCCTATTCGGAAATTCCAAATAATATCCAATTACCAAACTGCAATGACCAAACATTCAGATATTGGGATTGGTGTTTATTTGTAATTTGGTGCTTGGAAATTGGTATTTACGCTCCTACGGCGTAAATGTCTTCTTAAATTCTTCAATAACCGTGGTCATCCGAACTTTCAGTTCGTCATCAAGCTGTTTTTTGCTGGAAATATCCTGGAGAAGCTCTGGATGTGAGCTCGACACAAATCGCAGAAGTCCGTCTTCAAATTTTCGTACCGCCTGTACCGGAACATCGTCAACAAAACCGTTCGTTCCTGCAAAAATAACAAGTATCTGCTGCTCCACGGGCATGGGAACATACTGGTCCTGCTTCAGAAGCTCCACCATGCGCTGGCCGCGGTTTAGCTGAGCAAGCGTGGCTTTGTCAAGATCGCTCCCGAACTGGGCAAATGCTGCAAGCTCACGATACTGTGCTAACTCGAGCCGGAGCGTTCCGGCGACCTGCTTCATGGCCTTTACCTGGGCGCTGCCTCCCACGCGGGAAACTGAAATTCCGACATTGATTGCCGGGCGAACCCCGGAATAAAAAAGATCGGTCTCAAGAAAAATCTGTCCATCGGTAATGGAAATAACATTCGTCGGAATATAGGCAGAAACATCGCCTGCCTGCGTCTCGATGATCGGCAATGCGGTAAGGGAACCCCCACCCATGGCATCCGAAAATTTTGCCGCGCGTTCCAGCAGACGGGAGTGGAGATAAAAAACATCCCCAGGATATGCTTCTCGACCCGGCGGACGGCGCAAAAGGAGCGAAAGCTGGCGATATGCCGTGGCCTGTTTGGAAAGGTCATCATACACAATAAGAGCATGTTTCCCCTTGTCGCGGAAATATTCGCCGATCGTGCACCCGGTGTACGGAGCAATAAACTGGAGCGGTGCCGGATCCGATGCCGAGGCAGAGACAATAAGGGTATACCCCATGGCTCCGTGTTCTTCGAGCGTTTTAACGACCTGGGCAACCGTTGATTGCTTTTGGCCAATAGCCACGTAAATGCAGACAACATCCTGGCCTTTTTGATTGATAATGGTGTCAACAGCAACCGCTGTTTTGCCTGTTTGTCGGTCACCGATAATCAGCTCACGCTGTCCCCGGCCAATCGGAATCATAGCATCAATGGCTTTGATCCCGGTCTGGAGAGGTTCACGTACCGGCTGCCGCTTCACAATGCCTGGTGCGATCACTTCAACCTTGCGAAATTCTTTCGATGCAATAGGGCCTTTTCCGTCAATGGGCTGGCCAATGCCGTCGACCACTCTGCCGATAACAGCATCCCCAACCGGGACTTCGGCAATTCTTTTCGTCCGTTTTACAATATCACCTTCGCGGATTCCGGTATCATTTCCCATGAGCACAACCCCGACGCTTTCTTCCTCAAGATTAAGCGCCATACCGAGAACTCCGCCGGGAAATTCAAGCAGTTCTCCGGACATGACATTATCGAGGCCGAATACCTTTGCGATACCGTCGCCTACGGTAATGACCGTCCCTATTTCCGAGACCTCAACCGTTTTTTCAAAATCGGAAATTTTTTGTTTTATGATGTCACTAATTTCCTGCGCTTTTATCTGCATCATTCACCTCATAAAAAATCAGGAGCTGAATTCGAACAAGGAAAATCACCTTTCCATCCGTCCAAGCTCCTGCGCCATAATCGCATTAATTCATCAAATATGCACGCATCTTTTCCATCTGATTTTTGATGGTGCTGTCATACACAATGCTCCCGATCCGCGCTTTCATGCCGCCAAGAAGGGACGGATCAATCTGCACATCAAGATCGATTTTTTTGCCGGTCAGGGCTTCGAGCTTTTTCCGTAGTGCGACAAGATCCGCTGATTTAACCGGAACCGCAGTCGTTACCTCGGCCGTTGCCCTGTTCTGGCGCTCTGCCAGAATGTGCATGAATGCTTCGTGGATTTCAGCAAGATGCCTGATTCTTCCTGCTTCTGCAAGATATTCAAAAAAACGCTTGCTGGTCTGATGGAGTTTTAATTTCCTGGCCAACAAACCGATAACGTCTTGTTTCTGTTCAAGCGTAAAGCGGGGATTTCCGAAAAATTTCAGCAAAAGCGGCTGTTCTTTGACCGCAAGAACCAAGGTATCAATATCTGATTTAATGCGGTCAAGATTTTTGTGTTCTTCGGCAAGGTCTATGAAAGCCTTGGCATATCGTCGTGCAACAATTCCCGTCATGATTTACTGCTCCCGCTGTTTTTGATGGATTCCTTAAGGAGCCGTTCGTGATCCTTATTCGTGATTGTCTTTTTGATTTTTCCTTCTGCAAGAGAAAGCGAAAGGAGCGCTGCCTCTTCTCGTAAAGCGCTCTTTGCTTTTCGCACTTCAATGTCAAGTCCCTGCTGCACCTGGCGGTTAATTTCAGCTGCTGTTTTCTTTCCTTCTTCGATCAAAAGCTGCCGGTCTCGTTCACCGCGTTTTTCCGCTTCCTGAATCATGGCCTTCGTTTCCAGGTGAAGATCTTTGATTTTTTGTTCCATGGCAGCAAGGTCGGAAAGAACTTTGGTTCGGGTCTCGCGGGATTCCTGCATGGATTGGATAATCTCTTGCGTGCGGTTTTTGAAAAAATTCTGGATAAGAGGAAATTTCCAGACCACATAGGCAATGATGCCGGCAAGGATGCCGAAATTAATGATGCGCGGCAGCCAGTCCTGCATAAACGTCATGCTACCATGGCCTCCTGCTTCCTGGGCTGATATTGTGCCGGCCAAAAGCATCCCTGCAAAACCAAAAAGGATTATTTTTTTTATTTGAATCATAGTGATAGAGTTTGGATAAACGCTTTTTGAATCTACGGTTAAAACAATGTTATGCTGTCCGTCCGAGCAATTTGTGGGTGATCTCTTTGGACAGGCTTTCAGCATTCTTCTGGAGTCCTGCCCGGGCTGCGGTTGATACTGTTGCGATTTCCTGACGCCCGGTTTCGAGCAATGTGGCAGCCCGATTACGTTCGGCGGCAATCATGTCTGCCTGTGCGTCCAGACCTTCCTGATATCGCATCTGATACGCATTTGCGGCCCTCTGTTTCGCTTCAGCCAAAAGAGCGGCATGCTGTACCAGCAGTTCCTTTATTTTTTCCTGCGCTGCTCTCGTTTCGTCAAGCGCAGAAGTGATTTCCTGCTCCCGTTCCTGCAGGATTCTTCTGGTCGGTTTGAAAAGAAGAATGTTCAATACAAGAAGAAGAATAAGAAAATTTGCCAGTTGTATAAAAAATGTGCTGTTAATTTCAACCATGCAAGATACCTTGTGAAGGCTACTCAGGAAATTCTCGTGAAATAAATCCTTAACAAAATGAACGGTTACGTTAACATAACCGAAAAAACATGTCAAGAAAATTTCCAAAAAATCGGCTAAAAACAGGCTAAAATGAGAAGAAGCGCTTCCCGGATACAATCCTGTGCCTGCCTCAATTGGAACGTCGTGCCAGGTATCCAGATAAACCGCTTTACTCTTCTGTACTGAGAGTGGTACAATAATTTTTCATTTTTTTACAGGACTTTTCAACCATGGACAAAATAATTCTCAAAGGCTGCAGGCAGCATAATCTCAAAAATATAGATCTTGAAATTCCCCGGGACAAGCTCGTGGTTATCACCGGGCTTTCCGGATCAGGAAAATCCTCCCTCGCGTTTGATACTATCTACGCCGAAGGCCAGCGCCGGTATGTGGAAAGCCTGTCCGCGTACGCCCGACAATTCCTGGGACAGATGGATAAGCCGGACGTGGACTCGATCGACGGGCTTTCTCCCGCTATTGCTATTGAACAAAAAACCACGAGCAAAAACCCCCGATCAACCGTGGGTACCGTAACCGAGATTTACGATTACCTGCGACTGCTATTTGCGCGAATTGGGAAACCGTATTGCTATCTCTGTGGGCGTGAAATCACTGCTCAAACTGTTCAGCAAATCACGGACGCTATACTGGCCTTGCCGCAGGACACTCGTATTCAGATTCTGGCTCCCATCGTGAGACAAAGAAAAGGGGAATACAAAAAAGAACTGATGGCCGCTGCCGCATCCGGATATGTCAGAGCAAGGATCGACGGTACCATTCATGATCTGGACGAACATATCACTCTGGATAAAAAGAAAAAACATGATATAGAGATTGTCATTGACCGGCTGGTGATAAAACCCGGCATTGACCGGCGTATTGCCGAATCCGTAGAGACAGCATTGCGCCAGGCAGACGGAATTGTACTGGTTAATTTGCTTGACAAGAAAAAAGACCTGCTATTTAGTGAAAAGCTCTCCTGTATGTACGATGGCATCAGCTATCCGGAATTAACCCCGCAATTATTTTCATTTAACAATCCGCAAGGCGCCTGCCCCACGTGTGACGGTCTTGGCGGTTTGCTTGAATTTGACCCTGATCTCATCGTGCCGAACGCGAATCTTTCTCTTCGTGAGGGCGCTATCAAGCCGTGGGCAAAAAGAACTTCGTTCCAGTACTTTCAGATGCTCGATTCCATCGCCCAGGGTTGCGGATTCGATATTAACACCCCGTTTCGGGACTTGAAACCGCAGCAGCAGAAATTGTTGCTTCACGGAAACGAAAAGAACGGCAAAACATCCTTCCCATCATCCTGCAAGCCGTTTGAAGGAATTATGTCGATCCTCAAGCGTAAATACGAAGAAACAGACTCCTTCGCCACGCAATGGGAGCTCGAGCATTATATGAGTTACCAGACCTGCCCGGACTGCAACGGAAGCAGGCTGCGCAAGGAATCTCTGGCAATCAAGGTTGCGGATAAAAGCATTCACGAAATAACTTGCATGAGCATTACCCAGGCCTTGTCCTTCTTTACAAGTCTCAACCTGACCGAAAAAGAAACGGCAATTGCCCAGCGAATTCTGAAAGAAATCCGGGAACGGCTCGGATTTATGGTCCATGTGGGGCTGGACTATCTCTCGCTTGACCGAGGATCCGCAACCCTTTCCGGCGGCGAAGGACAACGGATCAGGCTTGCAACCCAGATAGGTTCGTCGCTTGTAGGAGTGCTGTATATTCTTGATGAACCGAGCATTGGGCTCCATCAACGCGATAATAAGCGGCTTTTGAATACACTTCACCGGCTTCGCGACCTGGGAAACACCGTGCTGGTTGTTGAACACGACGAAGAAACCATCCGGGCAGCTGACCACGTTATTGATATGGGACCGGGAGCAGGCATTCATGGCGGTGAAATCGTTGCTCAAGGAACACCCGAACAGATTCAGCAGGTGCCTAATTCACTTACCGGTCAGTATTTGTCTGGCACCGCATTTATTCAGGTTCCCCGTGAAAGAAGATCTTTTACGAAAACCATTCAAGTGATTGGTGCCATCGAAAATAATCTAAAGAATCTGAATATTCAGTTTCCCCTCGGGGTTTTTACATGCGTAACAGGCGTTTCCGGCTCGGGGAAAAGCACCCTGGTGGTTGATATTCTATTTCGATCCCTTGCACAGCGGCTGTACCGTTCAACCGAACGCGCAGGAAAACACAAGGACGTAAAAGGATTGGAACACATTGATAAAGTCATTGATATTGATCAGTCTCCGATCGGGAGGACCCCGCGTTCCAATCCGGCAACGTACACCGGCGTATTCAGCCCGATACGTGATCTGTTTGCGCAGCTTCCGGAATCGCGGGTGCGCGGTTATAAACCAGGACGGTATAGTTTTAATGTTAAGGGTGGAAGATGCGAGTCGTGTGAAGGCGACGGTTCGATAAAAATCGAGATGCATTTCCTGCCTGATGTGTATGTGACCTGTGATGTGTGTCAGGGAAGTCGGTATAATCGGGAGACGCTCGATATCAAATATAAAGGGAAAAACATTGCTGACGTGCTCGGAATGACCGTTGAACAGGCGTATGAATTCTTTCAAAACGTCCCGCCGATCAAAGCAAAACTGCAAACGCTTTTGGATGTCGGGCTTGCCTACATAACACTTGGCCAGTCAGCTACCACGCTCTCGGGCGGAGAATCGCAGCGGGTAAAACTTTCCAAGGAATTATCACGCCGTGCAACAGGGCGTACGTTGTATATCCTGGATGAACCCACAACCGGTCTTCATTTTGCAGATACCAAGAAACTGCTCGACATGCTAAATCAACTGGTCGCAACAGGAAACACAGTTGTGGTGATTGAGCATAATCTTGATGTGATCAAAACTGCCGACTGGATTATCGATCTCGGCCCTGAAGGCGGCGATCGCGGCGGCGCCATTGTCGCTCAGGGAACTCCGGAAGACGTCATAAAAATTGCTGCGTCTTATACGGGACAATTTTTGAAGAACATAGTATAATGGAAACTGGGTGCGTTCCGGATTCGGAAAGTTCTCTTGTTTGAAAAACGTTTTGCTGCATTGGAGGTTTCATGAACCGCATTATATCGCTGGTACTTTTTATCATTCTTCTGTTTTGTTTCACTGCATGCGGCGGTAAAAAGCAGTTTGATGCTGCCGGGTTGAAGGCGAAAAACACCTTGTCCGTCCTGTCTGAAATGAGCAAATCCTATGAAAAAAAGAGCGGGGACTTTTTCTCGCATATTTCTCCGACCTATCGCAACCGGACGGCCTTTGTGCAAACAATTCAAAAAATCTTCGATACCTATGAAACCATTCATTTCAATATACAACAAACAAAAATGCTTATGGTTCTGCAGGACAAAAACCGACTTGCAGTAACCTGTAACTGGGCTGCAGAATGGATCGGAGCAGGCGGAACCTCAATCAAGAACGATGGCAGGATCACGTTTATTTTGGATCCGAACAATTTCCAGATCATCGCGATTGAGGGAAAAAACCCCTTCATTCCTCAGCAGGCTGCTTTGCCGGTAAAACAGTAATACGCCACGAAATCAGTTCGGATTCAAATTGCCGGTGCGTTCTAAGAGCAAACCGCAAAAGGTGCATTTGAAGTCATGAACTACACACAGGAACACAAATCAATTGATTTCCTTGTTATTGGCGGCGGGGTTGCCGGACTGCGGGCAGCTATCGAACTTGCGCGGCACGGCGAAGTTCTGGTTGTTACCAAGGATGCCTGTCGAGAAAGCAGTTCTGAATATGCGCAGGGCGGCGTTGCCGTTGTTCTTTCGGATGAGGATGAAATTTCGCTTCACTTTGAAGACACGCTCAAGGCCGGTGACGGTCTATGCCTGCATGGGGCTGTTGCCGCACTCGTACAAGAAGGACCGGATCGCATCCGCGAACTTATTCAATGGGGCGCTGAATTCGACAAGGAGGGCAGCAACCTTGCCTTCACCCGGGAAGCAGCCCACTCAAAACGAAGAATCCTGCATGCGCAGGGAGACTCAACCGGCAGGGAAATTGTTCGCGTTCTGATTGACAAGATTCGTACAGAACCAAATATATCCAAGATTGACTTTGCATTCACGCGGAACCTGATTATTCAAAAAGGCAGATGCATCGGAGCAGTGGTCTGTTTGCAAAAAGAAAAAAAGCTGCTCATTATCTCAGCCGGTGCGGTTTTGCTCGCTACCGGTGGAGCCGGCCATCTCTATGAGCGGACAACCAATCCGCTTGTTGCAACCGGCGATGGCATGGCCATGGCATATCAGGCAGGCGCTGAGCTCATGGATATGGAATTCGTCCAGTTTCATCCTACCGCTCTGTATCGTGAGAATGCCCCCCAATTCCTCCTATCTGAAGCTATGCGGGGTGAAGGCGGTATTCTAAAAAATATTCATGGCCTGCCGTTTATGAGTTCCTATCATCCATCACGAGAACTTGCACCGCGCGACGTGGTTACTCGCGCAATTCATGCTGAACTATTGAAAACAAAGTCGAATAATGTTTTTCTGGACATGACGCATTTAGATACGAGCTATCTTATCCAGCGTTTTCCCCGGATTCATGCAACCTGCAAAGAGTTGGGCATCGATATTACGAAGGAGCCAATCCCTGTTTCCCCTGCAGCCCATTACATTATGGGCGGGGTACGAACCGATCTGTGGGGCAGGTCAACTATTCCTGGTCTCTTTGCAGCAGGAGAAACCGCCTGCACAGGCGTCCATGGAGCAAACCGGCTTGCGAGCAATTCTCTTCTTGAAGGTCTGGTATTCGGTGAACGAGCAGCTCAGGCAGCAACGCGTTTTACGAAAAAAAATCCAATAAAAAACAATCTTGCATCTTACCAATTGCCATCAGAACGGGTGCAATGTAAAAATGGTTTCAAGACAGATGCAATTCGAACAGAACTAAAGCAGCTCATGTGGAGGAATGTCGGCATTATCCGGAATAAGAAAGATCTGCTTACCGCTCAAAAACAGCTCCGCATATGGGATAGGATGATCCAGGGACAGCCGCCTTTACGGGAAGTATTTGAATTAAAAAATATGATTACCACCGCATTGCTCGTCACCCGATCCGCGCTTATCAGGGAAGGAAGCGTAGGGGCGCATTTCAGAACCGATTTTCCAAAAAAGGGGAAATATTGGAAAAAACGGACCATTCTTGCTAAAAAATAACCTCGTATGTTCAAAAAAAAATACCTTTTTTCAGGCAGATTATTGATGCCATGATATACTAAGAACATGATCGCGCCAACTGGCTCTTCCTATGTTTCTCCTTATATATTCTCTTTCAAGGACAAGGGGATTGCAGGCGTTAGCGCTCCTGAAGCAATTCCCGCTCTTGATCATGGTCCCCATGAATGCAAAATCTGTCAAGAACGAAAATATCATGATGTATCTTCGGATGCCTCGGTTTCATTCCAGACGCCTACTTCAGTGCCGCCCGAGCTTGCCGCAAGTGCGGTACGCTTCCATGAACAGGAACATGTCATGCACAACGCAGTTACGGCAGAGCAGAATGGTCTCAAGGCAGCTTCAACAGTGCAGATTCACACGGCAGTCTGCCCGGAATGCGGCAAACTCTATGTATCCGGCGGAACCACGATAACCCAGTACTCTGCGAAACAATATCCTGTTGCTCCTTCTCAGGATTCCGGGTCATTCGTCAATATCTGGGCATAATTACCTCTTGTAACAAAACCACCTTCACGCTACAATAAACTAAGGTTGACAATAATGACGTTTTACACGTAACTTATAAGGAGGATATTCATGTGTCCAGCAAAGAAAAAGGTAAAATTATACACCCTCAGCACCTGTTCTCATTGTACCCGCACCAAGCGCTTCCTTCGGGAAAACGGCGTTGAAATGGAATTCCAGGACGTTGATCTGTTGACCGGTGCCGAACGCGAGCAGATTATGAATGAAGTCAGAAAACTAAACCCGGATTGCACCTTTCCCACAATTTGCATTGGCGATATCGTGATTGTGGGATTTGATGAAAAAAAATTGCGTGAGGCGTTATCGTTATGACTGCGGAAAAATTGTACGAGATGTTATCCAAGTACGCCGAATCCCAGGGCATCCGCCTAAATAAAGACAAGCCGTTTGTCCTGGAAATACTCGAAGGACTCCTTACGAACGAAGCCCGTTACGGTTATCGCTCCTGTCCTTGCCGCCTTGCCTGGGGAGATAAAGAAAAGGATAAAGACATTATCTGCCCCTGCGTGTACCGCGATCCGGATATCAAAGAATACGGAAGCTGTTTTTGCGCTTTATATGTTTCTGTAGATTGGAATGAAGGAAAAATCCAGCAACGGGTCGTACCTGAACGGCGGCCAAAAGAAAAACGTCGTTTGGAATGATACCGCCGGTGAGAAAGGAATCATACTGTTTTTATGAGTTTTCTTATCGGTTTTTGTGCCGGATTTTTTGGAGGGCTTGTTGGCCTTGGTGGCGGAGTCATTATGATTCCGCTCATGACCAGTATCCTCAAAACAACGCAGCATCAGGCGCATGGCACCAGCCTCATGGCCATTATCTTCACCGGCATTGCAGGAGCCGCAGCCTATGGGCTGGGCGGAAATGTTGATCTTATAGCTGCCATGCTTCTTGCTGCAACAGCAATGATAACAGCAAAAGCCGGTGCTCATTTTGCAAATTCACTTTCCGAGTGCAAACTAAAACGAGTCTTCGGCGGTTTTCTTCTTTTTGTAACTTTCCTCCTCCTAATAAAACCATTTCTTCCCGTTACTCAAGTGTTTGAAACAGGTTGGCCCAAGGTTGCAGTATTGCTTCTGACAGGAATGTTCACTGGTTTTTTGTCTGGCATGATGGGTGTTGGAGGAGGCACAATCATGGTTCCTGCATTGGTACTCCTGACAGGATACACGCAACACATGGCACAGGGAAGTTCACTCCTGGCTATGGTACCCATCGGTTTTGCTGGCACGTATACCCATTGGAAATTAGGAAATGTACGAACCGATATCTCGAAGTGGCTCATTCCTGGAATTTTAATTGGGACGTTCCTTGCGGGATATTTTACAAATTATATTCCACAGGATATTTTGCGGATTATTTTTTCAGCGGTATTGATTTGGACGGGAGTGAAGTATTTGAGGGTAAAAAATTCTCACAATCAATCTGACTAATGTTCTTTTTGTGATTCAGTTAATACTTTGACGTTGTTTTACTTGTATCACTCCCACTCAATCGTGCTCGGTGGCTTTGATGAAACATCAAATACAACGCGGTTCACGCCTTTTACTTCATTGATGATTCTGTTCGACATGATTCCAAGTAGATCATAGGGCAATTTTGCCCAATCCGCGGTCATACCGTCCTGGCTGGTGACTGCGCGGATTGCGACCACATTTTCATACGTCCGTTCATCTCCCATGACACCCACTGTTTTCACAGGAAGAAGAACTGCAAACGATTGCCAGATTTCATTGTACAATCCTGCTTTTTTAATTTCTTCAACAACAATGCTATCTGCCTCCCGAAGAACCGATAGCCGCTGTTCAGTCACTTCGCCAAGAATGCGGATGGCAAGTCCAGGCCCTGGGAATGGTTGCCGCTGAATAATCTCATCAGGCATATGCAATTCTTTCCCTATAGCACGGACTTCATCCTTAAAAAGTTCGCGCAGCGGTTCAACCAGTTTCAAATTCATTTTCTCAGGCAAGCCGCCAACATTGTGATGAGATTTAATAACTGCGGACGGCCCTTTGAATGAGACACTCTCGATAACATCAGGATAGAGCGTTCCCTGAACAAGAAATTCAGCACCGCCAACTTCCTTGGCTGCCTGTTCAAAGACTTCAATAAAGGTATTCCCTATGATTTTTCGTTTCTTTTCCGGATCTTCGATTCCAGCAAGTTTGTCCAGAAATTGCGAAGAAGCATCCACATATACAAGCTTCAAGCCTATGCTCTTAAATGTTTCCTGTACTTTCTCTGCTTCATTCTTTCTTAGGACTCCATTGTTCACGAAAATGCACGTAAGCTGGGAACCGACCGCTTTGTGCACAAGCACTGCGGCAACAGAAGAGTCTACTCCTCCGGAAAGACCGCAGATAACTTTTTTATTTCCTACTTTCTTTTTAATTTCATCAACGGAATAATCCACAAACGATGCCATGGTCCATGATGGTTTGCATCCGCAAATAGCATACACAAAATTTTTAAGAATTTTGGTGCCTTCAGCAGTATGAACGACTTCAGGATGAAACTGGACGCCGAAAAATTTTCTGGCCATGTCCGCCATTGCAGCAGTCGGAGAATTGTCCGTATGCGCGATCGCCACAAATCCAGACGGCATATCCTCGATACGGTCTCCATGGCTCATCCACACCGTTGTTTTCCCATGGTCACCAACATCGGCGAACAGACCTGTACATTCATGAATAACAAGCTCTGCTCTTCCATATTCGCGTTTTTTGGACTTGGCAACTTTTCCGCCCAAGACATGGGTCAGGAGTTGAATACCATAGCAAATTCCAAGTATCGGGACGCCGAGTTCAAGATGCATTTTGTCAATAAGCGGGGCTCCTGCATCATAAACACTTGACGGTCCGCCGGATAAAACAATTCCCTTTGGTCGGAATGCCTTGATGCGGTCAAGGCCCGCATTAAACGGAACAATTTCGCAATACACTTTCGCTTCCCTGACTCTGCGAGCAATAAGCTGGGTATATTGAGAACCAAAGTCGAGAATTAAAATGCGTTCACTATGGATATCAGACAAGGGATGCTCCTTAACATCGAATTTGAGTAACGATATTACCCCAGGATATCAATGCCTGTCAATGACAGTTTATTCGGTTATATAGGACTATTGGCTTTCTATTTTTTTTATGTTAGACTAAAAAAGAAAGAAGATCGAACAATGTAAAGGAGAAACCATGAAAGTTGCTGACATTATGACAAAACAGGTGCATACGATTGTGCCGGATAAAACGCTCAAGGAGTGCGTCCTGGCGCTTAAACGTCACAAGGTGAATGGTCTTGTTGTGATGGACGGGACACAGGCAATCGGTACTATTACCAAAACCGATCTTTTTAAAGTGCTGCTACCAACGTATGCTGAAATTATCGAAGATGAACGCAATATCACGAGCTTCGAATATCTTGAGGAACGGGCACATCGATTCTATGTAAAAAAAGTGCGTGACTATATGACGGGAGGGCTCGTTACCACAACAAGTAACATGCCCATAATCAAGGCTGGCTCATTAATGATCCTCAAAAATGTGAGACAACTCCCGGTGGTTGATAACGGTACGTTGGTCGGAATCGTGACGTTAACGGACATTATTCATTATATTGGAGACCGCCTGCCGCTGTGATAACGTCATGGACACAGAAAGGAAGGTTATGATTTAAGACTCACGTCTCCTGCTGCAATATGCTGGGTAGTGTCGTTATCTCGCTTTATGATCAATCGTCCTTCTTTATCGATCCCGAGAGCCTGCCCCTCAAACGTTTCGTTGCAATCAGTCACCATCACGCGCTTGCCAAGAGTTATGTTCAGTTTTTTCCATTCCTTGAGCACATCCTGGTCATCGGAAAGAAATTGCCGGTACCAATGATCGAGACTCTGTAGCAACTGTCGCACGAGCATGGTTCTGTTTATGTGGGAATGTGTTTCTGCAGCCAGGGTTGTGGTATGCAAACGGACATCATCCGGTAGGTGAGAACAATCCATATTTGCGTTTATTCCAATACCGAGTACCAGATGCCGGATTCTGTCTTGTTCTGCGCTCATCTCAGTCAGCAAACCGGAAACCTTTTTTCCCTGAATATACACATCATTCGGCCATTTAATGAGAGCGGGTAGATTGCAGGTCTCCTGTATTGCAGTCGCAACAGCCACCGATCCCATAAGAGTAACAAGCGGCGACTTTTGTAGAGGAATATTCGGCCGGAGAATCACGCTGAGATAAATATTTCCTTTTGGAGAAAACCAGGACCGCCCTAATCTGCCTTTTCCTGCTGTCTGAACCTCTGCAAGAACGACCGTGCCTTCAGGCGCTCCCTGCGTAGCTATGTCCATGGCAAGCGTATTCGTTGACTGAATTTTGGAAACGAGATGAAGGTTCTTTCCAAGAACAGCAGTGTTCAGCTCAGAAAGAATATCGCTTTTTCGAAGAATGTCCGGTTCTGCCGTTATCCGATATCCTTGCGAGGGAACCGCGTTAATACCGAATCCATCCTGCTCAAGCGACTTGATATGTTTCCAGACCATGGTACGTGAAATGCCACATTTTCTTGCCAGCTCTTCGCCTGAAAGAAAACCGGCGCGCGATGTTCTCAGAAGATTCAGTATCTTATCTTTATACAAGGTACTCAATTTGTAATTGTTTTTTGTTTTTGAAATTTATTTGATCTTTAAACTAATATCTACCGCAGGAGCGGAGTGGGTCAGGCTGCCGCAGGAGATGAAGTCAACGCCTGTCTCGGCTATGGATCGCACCGTATCAAGCGTCACATTGCCGGAAGCTTCAATGAGCGCTCTTTTTGCGATAAGCCGTACTGCTTCACGCATCATGTCAAGCGGCATATTATCAAGCATGATGATATCCGCCTTTGCTGAAATCGCTTCCTGCGCTTCATCAAGATTTTTCGTTTCAACTTCAATGTTGAGCAAATGATGCGCCCTGTTTCCTGCCTTATTAACTGCATGAGTAATGCTGCCGGCTGCCTTGATATGATTGTCTTTGATTAAAACACCGTCAAACAAACCAAACCGGTGGTTTGTTCCCCCTCCCATGCGTACTGCATATTTTTCCAGAGTCCGAAGTCCTGGTGTTGTTTTGCGGGTATCCAGAATTTTAACAGGTAAGTCTTTTACTCTTTCAACGTATTGAGCAGTCAGGGTCGCAATACCAGACAAGTGCTGAACAAAATTAAGAGCCACCCGTTCGCCCATGAGTAGAACCCGTGTATTTCCTGACAAACGAGCTATTTCTGAGCCTTTCGTGATTCGATCGCCATCTTTTTTTAAGGGTTCGAACCTGATGGTTGAATCGAGCGAATGAAACACGGCTCCTGCAACGTCAAGCCCTGCGAGCGCCAGGTCCTGTTTTGCAAGCATAACCGCTGTTGATGTTGACTCAAGTGGAATCGTCGCATCGATGGTAACATCTCCGGAACCAATGTCCTCGGCAAGAGCATCTCGTATCAATTTTTCTATGTTTAGATCAATAATCATGCATTCACCAAAAAGACGATTGCAACGTTATTCCAGCATCTCCAGATTCTGCTCGAGTTTTTTATGTTTTGTCCGCAAATCATCCAATTTTGCCGTATCTTTTTCCACCACTGCCTTCGGAGCTTTATCAATAAAGTCCCGATTCGAAAGCTTTCGCGTAAACACGTCAATGTCTTTTGAGGTTTTTGCAATCTCCTTGATGAGACGATCGCGCTCTTGAGCAAGATCGAGAATGCCTTCAAGAGGAACATAGACCTCAGCACCCTTAATTACTGCTGTGGCTGCGGTCTTTGGCTTTGTTTCCCGATCACCAATGCGAAGGTCTTTGATACGTGCAAGCGTTTTTATGTAATCTTCTGCTTTTTGTAAATGCTCTCCAAGCTCTTTCTGCTCCACCTTCACGATTGCCGTAATCTGCATGGACGGTGCAATGTTCATCTCTCCCCGAATATTCCGGATCGCCATGATGAGTTCCATGACTGTCTGCATCTCATTCTCTATCCGGCGATTTATCTGCGTCTGATCGGGTACAGGATACGCTGCAACCATAATGGATTCCGCTTTTTTGGTTCTCACTGATTCAGGAATCATCTGCCAGAGTTCTTCAGTAATAAACGGCATGATAGGATGCAGGAGCCGCAAAACCGTTTCCAGAACAGTAACCAGCGTGGTCTGGGTTGCTTGTCGTGCAGTCGAATTCCTGTCAAGATTGAGCGCTGTCTTTGAAAGTTCAAGATACCAGTCGCAGTACTCGTGCCAGATAAATTGATAGAGTCCCGATGCCACATCATTGAACCGGTATTCCGCAAGCGCTGAGCGAACCTCTTGCATGATTGAATGCAATCGGGAAAGTATCCACTGATCAGCCAACGACGCATCCTGGGTAACCATTTTTGCCGGAATAAAATCTTTTTCAATATTCATGAGCACAAAACGGCTGGCATTCCAGAGCTTATTCGCAAAATTGCGGTATCCTTCAATACGCTCGGGAGAAAGTTTGATGTCTCTGCCCTGTGCTGCGAATGCGGCAAGCGTGAACCGGAATGCATCGGTGCCATACTGGTCAATCATGACCAAGGGATCGATAACATTTCCTTTCGACTTGCTCATCTTCTGGCCTTCGGCATCACGGACCAGTGCATGAATGTAAACATCCTTGAATGGAACCTCCTTCATAAAGTGAAGTCCCATCATGATCATCCGTGCTACCCAGAAAAAGATAATGTCAAAGCTCGTCACCAGCACCGAGGTGGGATAATATCGTGCGAGCTCCGGCGTTTTTGTAGGCCATCCCAGGGTAGAAAAAGGCCAGAGAGCAGACGAAAACCACGTGTCAAGGACATCTGTTTCCTGATGTATATTCTTACTCTTACATTTTCCGCATGCAGTTGCATCCGTCCGGCTGACCGTAATCTCCCCACAGTCATCACAATACCACGCTGGGATACGATGTCCCCACCATATCTGACGCGAGATGCACCAGTCCTTGATATTTCGCATCCAGTCAAAATACGTGTTCTCCCATCCTTTTGGAACAAACCGTACCTTGCCGTCTTCAACTGCTTTGATCGCCGGCTTGGCAAGCGGTCCTGTTTTGACAAACCACTGAGGAGAAAGATACGGCTCGACAACGGCTTTGCATCGATAACATTTCCCAATAGAATGAGCATGTTCCTCAGTCTTAATTAGATATCCCTGCTCATGCAACAGTTCCGCGACAATACCCCGTGCCTTCTTCGCAGGCTTCCCATGGATCAGTTTCATTACATCGGGAAGAACATCAGGAATATCATTCCGCACTTCTCCTTTTTCATCAAGCATCTTGATCCGGGGAAGCTCCGGCTTCTGGCGCAGTCCTGCTTCATAATCATTGAAGTCATGCGCAGGAGTCACCTTGACAGCGCCGGTGCCGAATTCCAAATCAACGAGAATCGAATCGCCGATGATAGGAATCGTCCGTGAGGTAAGCGGCAGGTTGACCGTTTTTCCAATAAGGTCTTTGTAGCGCGGGTCCAAAGGATGCACGGCAACCGCCGTGTCGCCAAGCATGGTTTCCGGTCTCGTCGTTGCAACCACAAGCCGAATCGAAGGATCATGACTAAGCGGGTATCCAATATGATACAATTTGCCTTGCTCATCTTCATGTTCCACTTCAATATCGGATAATGCCGTATGGCACCGCGGGCACCAGTTGATCAGCCGCTCTCCGCGATAAATCAGTCCTTCTTCATACAGGGTGACGAACACTTCCCGTACGGCGCGCGAAAGCCCCTCGTCCATGGTGAACCGTTCACGATCCCAATCACAGGATGCTCCCAGCCGTTTCAGCTGCGCGATGATCCTCCCACCATAATCTTTTTTCCATTCCCATACTTTTTCAATAAATTTCTCTCTACCCAAAGCATGCCGGTCGATGTGATCTTTTGCAAGCTGCCGTTCAACTACGTTCTGCGTCGCGATTCCCGCATGATCTGTCCCGGGAAGCCAGAGCGTATTTCTGCCGGACATCCGCATCCAGCGTGTAAGAATGTCCTGCAGTGTGGAATTAAGCGCATGACCGATATGCAGCGATCCGGTTACATTCGGAGGAGGGATTACAATGGAAAAATGATCAATTGCTGATTTTTCATCAGCATGAAAATATCTGCGAGAAAGCCAGAGCGAGTACCATTTCTGCTCGCTTTGCGCGGGGTCGTAGGTTTTCGGCAATTCCTGATCTGACATGAACTACAGCTCCTTTATACGATTTCAATGAAATAAAAAAGGGGAACAAGTCCCCTCGATAGTGAGTTCGGGTGTTTCAAAAAATGCTGTATTATGATTCGGATTTCAATCGCTCGATTTCTTCCTGTATCATCTGTTCGGCAAGCCGGGGCACAACCTCCCAGGCGACCTGCTCAATGATCGTGCGTGCCATTTCCTTAACCGCTTTGGAAACAGCCTCTTCTATTTTTCGAGCAACCAGCTCTTCAGAAATTTTTGGAGTAGGCATGGGCGGCATTTTCTGCAGTGCTTCTTGTGCAAGAGTCGAAATCTTTTTTTCCATCAGTGCCTGAACCTCTTCCTTCGAGACAGTCGCTGGCTCTGCGGAGGAACCTGGTGCAGGTTTCGGAGGAGCGAACAACGCCTCAGCTTCCCGCGCCATATCCAGGGATTCAAAGGTTATAATTTCCGGCTGGAGACCCTCTTTTTGTTGAGAAAGACCAAGTCCTGCTCGCATTTCTTCAACTGCTTTCGGGCCGCGAGGCAATACCCGTGGTTCTTCCTTTCCGAGAGGTTCTTCTACTGTTTCGATGACCGGTTCAACTTCATAAATGAGCTCCTCTTTGGCCGATGCGTCCTGCTTGTTGCCTGAGAATGCCGGGATAGCATTATTGATGACATCAAAAATATCTTCCGCTAGTTCTGCAGGAGCAGCAGGCGCTGCCTTGGGAGGCTGATATTCGCGAGGAAAAGATTCCTCCTGGCGTGGAGATGATCCGGCCATCGATCTTTTTACCTTGTTGATCAGTTCCTGAGACTCGAATGGCTTTGCAATCTTATCGACAATGCCTGCTTCAGTGCCTTTTGCGCTGTCATACACATCATCTCTGCTCATCATCAGAATAACCGGAATCTTGGCAAGGGCTGTGTGTGTTTTAAACTGCGCTGCAAGCGCATATCCGTCGATTCGCGGAAGATCCACATCCACCAGAAGAATATCGGGCAGAATTCGTTGCGCCTCTTTGAGAGCGGTTTCACCATCGCTTACGGAAACGATCTCGTATTCTCTTCCTGAAAACAGCATCTCCACGACTTTTTGTATCGTGATGCTTTTATCTGCAAGCAATATCTTAATCGGCATAAAACAGCCTTTCAAAATTCAAAATAATGATTTCCCGATCGTCTTCATAGGCTATTCCCTTTATGGAACGGGAATCGATTCCATATTTTTTTCCCGGCACAGCCGGCACTTCTTCCATGCTTGCCATTCTTGCGACCCCATCCACGGTGATTCCGAAGGGAATTTTGTTTTCGGAAAGCAGAATGATGCTCTGTGCTGAACCCGGGTCTTCCGGCGCAGCGGCCGGACTCGATGTCATGAGGCCGAATTTTTTTTTCGTATTGAAAATAGGATAAATCGTTCCCCGGTAATCGATCACCCCCTCAATATATGAGTAGGTCAACGGAATCCGCCGGCAGGTCATCCAGGGAAGGATTTCTATCGCGCCGAGCAATCGGGCGCCGTAAAGCCGACCGATAAGAGAAAATACCAGATAATTACTCGTCATGTCAGGAATCCTTCTTCATTCAGGAGCAACGCCAGCTTGTCCTTGTATCGCAGGATGCCCCCGTAACATTTGCAGCTTGGATCCATGATTCCGCCGGGAAGAGGAATGGGCCGCTGTGCGGTATCCACAATATCCTCCACGGCATCGACGAGCAGTCCCAGCATGCCAGAACCGCATTTCACGACAAGAAGCGTTGTACCTGACTGGCTCGCAAGCTTTAAAAACTTTTTAATGTTCAAAATCGGAATCCAGGCGCCCCGAAATTCCATTTTACCTTCGAATGCCCCGGTTAATTTAGGATCTTTCTGGATCGTACGCGCAACAGTAATTTCGAGCAGCCTGGCGATTGGAATGGCATAGTGCTCGCTTTCAAGGGATACTATAAGAAATCGTGTTCCGTTTGGCATAGAGAGTTCGTTTGTTACGCGCGACCGGAAACTGATGCGCCGCTCAGTAGTTTTTTGAGCGCTTCGACCATTTGCTGTTCTTCGAACGGCTTCACCAGATAGTCCTGTGCTCCCAATTCCAGCGCCTTCTGGCGGTGTTTTTCTCCGGCCCGGGAAGTCAGAACAATGATAGGCATGTTCATGAGCGTGGGACTTTTTTTCATTTCGGCCATAAGGTCATAGCCATGCATCACCGGCATTTCCAGGTCCGTGACAACCGCGTCGAACTTCATCCGGCCCATTGTCGTCAGTGCTTCCATTCCGTCGGACGCCACTTCAACAGCATATCCGATCCGATCAAGAAACCGCTTGACATATTTGCGGATGCTGATCGAATCATCCACCACGAGGATTTTTGGTTTCCTTGCAACACTCTCGGTGGGTTGATCAATCTTGAGAGATGCAATGCTTGTTTTTGAAACATGAATCTTTTCTTCACCAAACAGCGGAGCAATGTTGATAATAAGCCGAACGTTTCCTTCGCCGGAAATCGTGGCGCCAGAGAACAGCTTAATTCCTTTTAAATAATCACCGAGCGATTTCACGACGATTTCCTCGCGCGCGGTAATATCTTCCACCATTAACGCAAGACGTTTTTCTGCTGTGCTCAGGATCAGCGTCGGATGCCGGTACGTTTCATCTTTTTTCGGGAACGGACCCAGGCCAAGCAGTTCATTTAATTTGTGAAGACGGATCAGGGTACCCCGCAAATTGATCATTTCCTCGCCCGCGGCACGCTGAATATCCTTGAATGAAAACCGTGTTGTCTCTTCCACAAGGTTCATGGGAATGGCGATTTCCTGGTCTTTTAGTTTCACGATCAGGGCCTGGGCAATTGCGAGGGTGAGCGGGAGCCTGATAACGAATTTTGTTCCGACTCCCTTTTCGGTTTTGATCTCAATCCTTCCATTGATGCGGGTGAGCTGATTCGAGACAACGTCCATTCCCACGCCGCGGCCGGACACCTTTCCAACCGTCGCGGTTGTGGAAAATCCAGGAAGGAAAATGAGATTGATCGCATCAGTATCTGAAAGAGCCTGCGCTTCTGCGGCGGTGATGAACCGTTTTTCAACAGCAACTTTTTTGAGAACAGCAGGATCCATGCCTCGGCCATCATCTTCAACATCGATAAGAATGCTGTTCCCTTCATGCCGGGCTTTCATGATCAGCAGACCCACCGGATCTTTGCCAAGCACTTTGCGCTCTTCCACCGGTTCGATTCCATGAGAGATTGCATTCCGAACCATATGCATGAGCGGATCTGATATGATCTCAAAAACCGTTTTATCGATTTTCGTCTCACCGCCTGAAACAAGAAGATTCACCTGTTTCTTCTCTTCCTGGGCAAGATCACGAATAGGCCGCTGGAACAGCTGATACAGCTTGTCCATTTCGACCATCCGGGCAAGCGTTATTTCATCCTGCAGGTTCGTGGTAATGGTGGCAATGCGGGTAGTATCAAGCTCGAAGGAATCGAAAAATCCAGCGAGCTCAGTCATGATTTCATTGGTATCCGTCGTGATTTCAGTCAGTTTGCGGGAAAGCAGATTAAAATCGTCATACCGGTCGAATTCAAGCTCAAGAAAATCGCCTGTCTGCTCGGCCACCTGCCCGGGTGACGTGACGCTAAGGGTATATTCGTACTTCTCTTCAAAATTTTTAATTTCATGCAGCAACCGGCTTTGGCTGAAAGCAAGCTCTTCACGCAGCGATTTGATGAAATCAACCTGGCGCGCAAGCCTGTTTCTGCTCACAATCATTTCTCCCACCAGGTTCATCAGATTGTCCAGACGGTCGATATTGACCCGGATAAACTGCTTTTCCAGCTCAGCAACATCCGTAACGCGTCGGCCGGGTCCTCGTTTTTCAAGGATGCTTTCGCGCCGTGCTTCTTCGATCTCCTGTTTAAGCAGCGGTTCCGGCCGTTTGTGTGGTTCCTCGGAAGCAACTGCTGACCCTTTATAGGATCCGTCAAACGTTTTTTCCCATGCCAGATCAATGTCGTCCCTATTCAGGGGACTGGAAATCTTGGCGTCAGGAGATTGCTTCTGAAAATTTTCCATAACGTCCTTGTAGGCACGTCCAATACTCTCAACCACGAGCACGTCTTCAGGCTCGTTTGCAGCCACGCTGTCAACCATGAGCTTGACCGCATCAACGCTGTCGAATAAAAAATTGAGGGATTCTTTTCCGATGGGAATGGTGCCGGAACGGAACTGACCGAGCATGTCCTCGGTCTTATGGGCAATATCGCTGATGCCCTGAAAGCCCATCATGGCTGCAGAACCTTTCAGGGTGTGTGCCGCCCGAAATAGTTCATCGATCACAGTCGTATCGGTCGGATTTTTCTCAAGAGACAACAGTCCCTTATTCAGGTTTTGAAGATGATCACCAGCCTCAACGATGAAAAATTCGATGATTCCTGATTTATCTGAAAGCCCGGCCATAATATCACTTATCTGATAAGCCCGAGCTTGATTTCTTCATCGCTCGTGGTCACCGTATCGGTTGTGGAATGATAGCTCTCTCCTTCGAGCATAGGAAGTGGCGATTCCCCGGTCTGCTCAACTTCGGGCTCTTTGCTGATCTTGAATTTACCGATGGCTTCCGTAAGACGGGCCGTAAGATCTCCCAGTTTGCCAATGGTCAAGACTGTTTCCTGCACTCCCTGCGTGGTATCCTGAGACAGTCGGGAAATATTTTCCATAGTGTGCACCACGCTTTCCGTGGATTTCACCTGATCTCCTGCGGCCCGGGTAATGTCGGTCATGAGGCTTGCGGTCTGCTTAACGATCTGCTCGATCTCACGGAGCGCAGTTTCAGCCTGGTCGGCAAGCTTGGTTCCTTCTTCCACTTCACGGGTGCCTTCTTCCATAACGGTCACGGTTTCACTTGTTTCAACCTGGATACCCTTTATCAGGCCGGTAATATCCTTGGTGGAACGGGCGGTACGTTCGGCAAGTTTCCGGACTTCATCAGCAACCACGGCAAAACCGCGTCCCTGTTCTCCGGCGCGCGCAGCTTCGATTGCGGCGTTCAGTGCAAGGAGGTTTGTCTGGGTGGAGATTTCGTTGATGACTTCAATGATGGCGCCGATTTCCAGTGAGCGTTCGCCGAGACCTTTGATCTTTTTTCCGGTAGACTGCACGGTAGCGCGAATCCTCTGCATGCCCTTAATCGTCTCTGCCACAGCGGTTCCGCCTTTCACAGCGGCCTGGGTTGCCTTCAGGGATGTCTGGGTTGCTGCTTCAGCGTTCTGGGCCATCCGCTGAGTCGTCATGGACATGGTATTCACGGCTTCAGATGCACTCCGTATTTCAACCACCTGCTGGGATGCGCCCAACCGCATGCGTTCTGATGAATGAAGAATTTCCGAGGCGGCGTGCTGCACTTCGCTTGCCATGTTACTGGCCTGGGTAACCAGGGAGGTAAGACCGTTGATCATAACGTTGAATGCGTCGGCCACGGATCCCAGGGTGTCTGGCGTCACTTCTGCTTTTGCAGTAAGGTCACCATCAGCAGCCGTACTCACGACGGACAAAAGGCTGATAACCTGACTCTGCATGCGGTCGCGGTCGCTTTCCGTTCTCACCAGACCCTGGAGACGGTCGACCGTCTGATTCAAGGTGGAAGCCAGCTGGCCGAGTTCGTCGCCGCTCGTCACTTCTGCCTTCTGGGTCAGGTCGCCGTGTCCGATAGCCTGTGCGACCCGCATGATATTTTTCACCGGCGCGATAATGATACCCGACATGACAAGACTGAGAATGGTAAGACCGATCAGGGAGGCAGCAACGATCACCACGATGATGACCACGAGAGTTCGGATCTTTGAGTTAATGAGGGTCATATTCAACCCCAGATGCACGGTACCCAGCGTGCCGCCTGCAATGGGGGTGGCAATATCGATGACTTCAACCGGGCTTCCCTTGACCATGATCACTGCCGGTTGCGTTCCGTACACCGCGCCGGGTTTCAGCGTATTGACCGATTGCAGTTCCAAAGGAATCGCATTGTTCTCGAATGTTGAAGATAAAACTCTTCCCTTTGCGTCTTTTACAAAACTATACGCGATTTCCGGCTGATCCGTGGCCTCGTTTTGGAATGTCAGGAGCGCATTCACATCTTCGACTTGGACCGGCTGCGTGACTTTCGCGCTCAGATTTTCCGATGCAATGATCGTTTTGTTGATCACTTCGTCGCGCAACGCGCTCTGTATCTGGAGATAAATAAACGCGATAATACCGCCGCCGAAGACCGCCGACAGGAACACAAGACTGACCACAATTTTGGTACGAATACTCCATTCATAGATGGGATTTCTTTTTTTTATTTTCCTATCCATCGCTCTACTCCTTGATAGTCGTAGTCATCAACGACCGAATATTTCGTACGGTTTAAACGACTGCTTCCTGCCGCGAATCAGGCAGGAGCAAACCGTCATGTCAGCTTGATCTCTTCATAAATACGATCCATGTTCAACAGCGCGGCAAGACAGTCTTCCCGCTGAATGATGCCTCGGAAAAAACGACTCCTGTTTTTCCCGGACTGTGTTGCATAATCGGTCGGCACAGTCAGCAAACTGCTTTCGGGCACGGAAATAACTTCATACACATTGTCAACAACAATGCCCAGGACAATAGTGCCGTGTCTTACAACCGCTATTTGTCCGGTTGTCGGAGACTGCTGGGATACGGAAAGGATGGAACGGATATCAACAATCGGAACAATATTTCCGCGAAGATTAATAATGCCGAGTATATGGGATGGAGTGGTTGGAACAGGAAAGATTTTTTGGGTTATGATAATTTCCGTCAACAGGTCAACCGGAAGGGCATAGATATCCTCGCCTATGCTGAAAAGGCATACCCGAATCTCCTCTTCTTGATGGGTGTTTATATCGACGGCTGTAGTATCCTCAACCTCGGTCAAGCGCTCCCCCTCCAGGGATCAGATATATTTTTTCACCACTTTGCGAAGATCTTCCGGCTTGAACGGTTTGGTCAAATACTCGTCAGCACCCTGTTTCATCCCCCAAAACTTATCACTTTCCTGATCTTTGGATGTTACCATGATGATCGGAATTTTTTTGAACAAATCATTGCTTTTAATATCACGGCATACCTGGAAGCCGTTTTTTTTGGGCATGATCACATCAAGAATGACAAGATCAATTTTCTCCGATTTGATCTTTTCTTCCGCTGCCTCGCCGTCAAGGACGGTTATGATGGTATGGCCTGTCGATTGGAGCGCTTGCTGAAATATTTGAAGCTCCGCCACACTGTCATCTGCTACGAGTATTTTGCCCATACGTAATCTCCTTTTTTCTCTACTTCATGTTGATAAATACTTAACACATTTCTTTGGTTGTGTCAAGTTTTCGTTTTATTTCTGACTGTTAGGGCTCATCCCGGGATTACCGTTTTTTCCGGATCAGGTTCACCGAAAGCAGGATGAACATGCTTTTTGCGACATCAAATTCGCTCAAAGAAAGTTGTTCGATAATTTCTCTCACGCTCCGTTTTCCGTTCACCTGGGAGAATACTTTGATGTCAATATCGCTCATCCCGCGGGTCGTCAGCTCCTCGGCATTTCCAATCATGGGCTCGAACACGATACCAAAATCAGGAATCTTTTGCTGGATCAAAACCCATTCGTCCGAACGGCGGGCGCCTTCCAGCAGCAAATCATCGATCTTGAGCTGCAGGGGGTTCGAAAAAACCGGCCCCTCGGCTTTTTCAAAATAGAATGACCCCTGTTTCCACATCATAACCTTATACACCGCAGCTTCGGTATGCCGTTTCAAACATTCATAAAATGTTTTTGCATTGAAAAGTTTTTCCTGGACAAGGATGCCATCGATCGGTTTTGTGGTCATTTCTGCAATGCGGAGAACATAGCGGACACTGTCTTCATCAATTTTACAGGATTTCCTGAGCAGTTCTTCCACTGCGACCGCGTTTTCCTGATTTTTGGATGAGGCGAAAACGACCGATCCTTCCTTGAAATAAATCTCAATGGTATTTCCATTGGACTTGACGACGAGTTTTCCCGTCTGGCGCTGCAATCCGAGCATCTGCATCACTTCAACGATCGAGACAGTCGCAAGATTTCCCTGCATGCCAGCGCTGTTCGCAGAGTGCAGTTTGCTGAGTTCTTCCTGGATTTTTTGCGGAAGCGTATTGTTGATAAATTCGGTCATCACCTGATCGACAATGCTGCGTACCATGGATTCGATCACGCTCTGAGCCGCCTGAACGCCGGGAGAAGGGGTCATGGCAGGCCGGGATGGTTGACGAGCTTCCGGGGTAACTGGTTTTTTTTTCCTGTCGATAACTTCGCGTATTTTAGAAAGAAGCTCTTCCGGCTGAAACGGTTTGGTAAAATATTCCGTGATGCCGAGCACATCCACAAATTTACTACCAACCTTGTCTCCTTTTGAGGTGACAAGAATAATCGGGGTATCGTTAAAGTCCGGGTCCTCTTTCAGTGCTTTGCAAACCTGAAACCCGTTCATCTTGGGCATGACAAAATCCACGAGGATTACTGCGGGCCGTTCCGATCGTGCTTTTGCAACGCCCTCTTCACCGTCAGATGCAAGAATAACCTGATAGCCTTGCGTTGTCAAAATCATTTCAATCAGCCGCTGGACTGTCGGGCTGTCGTCAATATCAAGTATTTTTTCTCCGGCCATTCCCGCTCCTGACGCGCATAAATCGTTCAAATATTAGCATGGTGCAAAAGCCATTGTCAACTGCTTATATCCACATTCGTGCATGCAATAGCGCTGTTTTATCGATGCATGCATTGTTGTTCATGCCAAATTGCCACTACTCTTTATTCTATAATGCCGCCGCCAACGACGACATCGCCATCATAAAAAACTGCTGCCTGGCCGGGACAAATTCCTGAAACCGGCTGCTTGAAAATCACCCGCGTCCTGTCGGGGTCAAGAGGATAAAGATGGGCAGGCACGAAAGGCGAGCGATATCTGATCTTAACCATTACTTCACGAGACGATTCTCGTCTTTTCTGATAGATAAAATGCGTTTGCGCGACGGTAAGCTCTTTTTTTTCTAATTCCGCTTTTTTGCCCAGCACCACCGCGTGAGTATCCGGCTCTATTTTGAGTACATACAGTCGTTCTCCGGCGGCCACGCCGAGCTTTCTTCGTTGACCAACAGTGAAAAAAGCAATGCCTTCATGGTGTCCGACGATCGTGCCATCGCTTAATATGAGATTTCCGGGAACAAGCGTTTCAGGCGCATGGTGCTTGAGATACAAACGATAATTATGGTGCTCAATAAAGCAAATCTCCTGGCTTTCAGGAGATTCCGCAGAAGGAAGCTGCAACGTATGCGCGTATGCTCTTACTTCTTTTTTCGAAAGGTCGCCTACCGGAAACAGGAGCATCTGCATCTGCTCTTGTGACAAGCGGTATAAAAAATAACTTTGATCCTTGGAATGATCCCGAGCCTGCTTCAGCAGGAATTGTGACTGTGAATCATCATGCTCGATCCGTGCGTAATGGCCGGTGGCAAGACGGTCAAATGCATGCTTACGAGCATAGTCCATTAAAAGCCCGAATTTAATGATATGATTGCATCGAACACAGGGGTTCGGCGTTCTTCCCTGCTGATATTCCGAGATGAAATTCTGTATCACCTCTCGGGAAAATTCTGCCTGCACATCGATGCAACGAAGCGGAATTTGCAAACGATCACAGACGTTTTGTGCCGCATCACGTGAAGAACATCCTCCAGACGCTAAACGCAGATTGATCCCTTCTACGTTGCACCCTTGCTGCAACAATAATGCAGCTGCAACCGAACTGTCTACTCCGCCGCTCATGGCAACAAGAACTCGCATATGCACAACCGGGAAAAGGAAAAAGGAGAACGTTCCACTACTCACATCGACAGGATACTGCTCATCGAGTTGAAGATGCAAAAGGCATCCCGAATATCGGAATGCCTTTGCAGTGTTTTAATAAAAAATACTCGTAAAAATTATTTCTTGCCGAGGATTGCTTCTTTCGCAGCTTTTGCAACGCGAAACTTAACCACTTTTTTTGCCGGAATTTTAATCGCTTCTCCGGTTTGGGGATTTCTACCCATGCGGGCCTTGCGCTGTACCAGCACCAGTTTGCCGAGTCCTGGCAGCGTAAAAGCATTCTTTGCCTCTTTGTAAGCAAGCGCCGCGATGTCTTCTAAAATTTGAACTGCGACCTTTTTCTTAATGTCTGCCTTCTTCGCGATCGTATCTGCAATCTGCGACTTGGTCATGGCCTTTGCCATATACATCCCCTCCTTAGAAATAATAAAAGTATGTATACCTGTTTGATAAATTACCACATCGAAAAAACGGCGAATTCGTGGGCAAGTATATACAGTCTGCTTTTAAATAGCAAGCAAAATTTTACTTGTGATTTTCCGTCACCTTGTTTCATCATCGTTGACTTGCCGAATATCTTTGTGATAAGGTATGCCTGTTGTCATAAGCAACCGCACACCCCTGCATCGCGGCAGGCAATGAGAGAGAAGAACATTCGCATACCGAACGCTCTTGAATTCAGGAGTATGCAGCTTGGTTCGGTAATCTGCTATACTTATTTATGAAAAGTACGCTCGCAGAACTTGAACAGATTGCCGTGGATTTGTCGATCAAAGTATCCTATGAAGACCTCAAGACGTCGAAGGGCGGATCATGCCGGGTCATGGAAACCAGGAGAATCATCATTAACAAACATCTCAGGCCAAGCGAAAAAATTACACTTCTTGCCCGAGAACTGGGCAATTTCGATCTGACCGGTCTTGATATTCCGGATCGGATCCGCCGGAAAATTGAACACGAAGCAGATCAGGAACTGTCTGTATCCAAAAAAAACCGTACTTCGTTAAAAAGGATCGTATGAAAAACAGCACTCTCTTATTCGCTTTGTTTTTTTCGCTCCAGGCCTGCTCCTATGCCATATCTCCTGCGGCACGTGACAAGGCCGACCAAACTATTTCCTTTGAAATGCTCCGGTCAGATCCTGATTTGTACACCGGGAAAATGGTTATTCTGGGCGGCACCATTGCCGAGACAACGGAACTCCAGCTTGGGACATTGATTCAAGTCATGCAAAAACAACTCGATTATTGGGGAAAACCAACCCGCACCAATAGAACCGGGGGGCCGTTTCTTGTGTACTATCCCGGATATCTGAATGCTCTTGCATACGCACCTGGCCGGGAAATAACCGTGGCAGGTGAAATCGCGGGTACGCAGCTGAAGCTGAGCAAAGAACTGTCGAAAAGCTACCAGCATCCCGTGCTTGTTTCAAAGGAATTGAAATTGTGGGAGCGTACCCGGAGCAGAAACGATCCGCAATCATGGGATCCGCTTCAGGGTCCCGTTCGGATTCCGGTTCAACAGCAATATTAACCGTATCGTAAGATCATATTGTAGTGAGGGTCACCATGCATCCGCAACGATTGACAATGCTCCCTCATCTGAGTGTTTTTCTGTTTTCTCTCGCCCTTCTCTGCACTGCCTGTTCACCGCCGTTTCCCGAAAAAACGCTGGATACGATAAACAAAAATCTGTCATTCAGAGCTGTCTGGAACACTCCTGAAAAGTTTGCCGGCGAATGGGTACTGTTCGGGGGCGTGATCATTGCATCAAAAAATACCCGGGAAGGAACCATCCTTGAAATACTCCAGAAGCCCACGGATTATAAGGGAAGGCCGCTTGATACCGATGCATCCGAAGGCCGATTCCTCGTTCAATCATCGAACTTTCTTGATACAGCGCTGTATCAGAAAGGAAGGTTAATCACTATTGTAGGAGAAGTTCTTGGCAGCAAGGAACTGCCTCTTGATGAAGTGATGTATCGTTACCCACTTCTCGCGCTCAAGGATCACCATCTTTGGAAGCCTTCCTACCAGGGCCCACGGTTTTTCTTTGGAATCGGCATATCACATCATATATAATTTATCACTGCCGATACAACTACAACGTGGTTCCTCTCTGCAGTATGGAGCAACAACACCCACTCATTCCAGGGATGATGAATCGATCAGGAAGCAAGGCATTTTATTGATACCGTCTATGGCCGGGTACGACGCTGGTATCATCGAATCTCGAGAAGCTTTCAAACCTTGCAACGGTTTTGTTACAGCAGGAAACGATCGAGAGTAATGAAATCAGAAAAATACTCGGACTGTCTGAAAAAGAAGAGAAAAAAGCAGCATAGTTTTTGCCGGGTTCCTTCAGCTGGACTTTAAAAAGATCACCAAAGCACCGCTCCCTCCCTTGTCCCGGGGAGCAACAGAAAATTCAGCTACAAATCCCTTTCCCTCCTTTTGAAGCCAGGAAAGAACAGCAGTGCGAAGCACAGGCCCCTCCGGAGAATTATTTCCTTTTCCGGTAATAACAAGAACTGCTTGCTGTCTTTCCCAAAATGCCTGTTGAATACATTGTTGAAGCCGGATAAGCGCCCGATCTCTGGTACAACCGTGCAGATCAAGCTCTTTACTGATCCTGATCGTCCCTTTTTTGAACTGTTTTATCCGGTTCGATGAGTGGCTGGTTCTCCTTGCTGCATTCTCATGCTTGCACAGCTCAGGAGCAGACATATTTATATTTTGAATGGTTTCGAGAAAGAGTTTGCGATCTTCAGATGCATGATCAGGTCCGGAATTTGATTTTTTGCCGACGGACGGGTGCTGTTCAAGTGCTTGAAACGGGCTATTTTGAAATGGCATCCAGCGGGACTGTTTTTTATTCATGGTCGATTGTATAAGGATGCACGATGTGAGTTAATCAGGATATCGCTGTGCTGCGTTTTGAATGGTATCGATATTCTCAAAAAATATTTTTACGAGTTCAGGATCGAAATGGCTTCCCGAATACGATTCCATCCGTTCAAGCACATGCCCTTCTTCCCAGGGTTCTTTGTACACCCGTCGGGAACTTAATGCATCGAACACGTCCGCAAGCGCTACCAGTCTTCCGAACAATGGAATTTCTTCTCCCCGCTTGGGCAGCGGAGTTCCATCGCTTTTTTCGTATCCCTGGATCGGATGTCCCGTATACGGATTTACATGGCCGGGATAGCCGGTTCCATCCCATTTTTCGTGATGATTCAGGGCAACAACCGCAGCAGCCTCGTCGAATTCTGAGTATTGTTCGCTGAAAAGCCGTGCCCCTATGATAGCATGCTGAACCATTGCCTTGCGCTCATGATCAGTCAAGCCGGCGGGCTTTTTGAGAATCGCGTCTGATATGGCGACCTTGCCGACATCATGCAGCATTGCGGCCATGCGCAATACATCACGGTTTTTTTCGATAATATTCTGAGGAACATTCCGGCTCCCTGCCCATGCTTCATACATGATAACCGCGTATGCAGCAACCCGATTTACATGCGCGCCTGTTTCATTCGGATCCCGGAGTTCCGCCATCTTGATGGTGCGCAGGATCATGGCCCGGGTCATCTGGGCTCGTTCGATTGCAACACCGGCCATGTTCGCAAAATAGAGAATCAGGGGGTGATCTTTTTTTAGAAAAGGAATAATTCTGTCGCGAACATTTTTCCCATTGATAAGCTGCAATACACCAATAATCTCTCCGCGGCTGGTTTTGAGCGGAAATGCCAGCAGGGATCGCGTGCGATAGCCGGAAATATCATCATACGAGCGGTTAAACGTGTAAGGGAGTATTGAGCTTAGTTTGTAGACATCGGGAATATTGATTGTTTTCCCGGTATTTGCTACATAGCCGGAAATAGAACGGTTATCGATCGGGATGGTGAAAATTGAGTAGATCAGTTTTTTGTGCGATGACATCTGTTTTTCAAGCGTGTCATTCTGCGTATAGCTGAACTTCAGTTTGTTTCCTTCCTTGATATAAATGGAACCTGCATCAGCGTTTACCAGCATTCTGGCTTCACGAAGGATCCGCTCCATGAGAACGTCAATATCTTTCACTTCGGTGATTTCAGCACCGAGTTGCATGATCTTGCCCAGCTTCTGTTTTTCACTCAACATGGTCTCATACTATCGGGATTCAGCTGGTTTGTCAATGTACAGAGTGGCGCCACTGATCCCATTTTAAACGAACAGAACCGGAAAAAGTGTCACAATGTATAGTGCTTGTCGCGATTTATCAATTGACGGAACAGGGTTTTTTTGGTATAGTTTTAACTTATTTTCAGCAGGTGGAATGCAGTTTCACTACCTCCTGCTATTTGTTGGCATGAAAGGGTCTTGAGACATGGTTACAGATACAAAACTTGTCACAATCAAGAAAAAGCTTCTGAAGCAGCGGCAGGAACTGCTCGATGAAGCCGGTCAAACCTTGAATACGAAAATAAGCACGGAAAAAGAAAGCTTCCCTGATCCGACTGATCAGGCGGTCGCCGAACTTGACAATAACTTTTTGCTCAGGCTGCGGGGACGTGAACGGAAACTGCTCAAAAAAATTGACGAGGCCATTTCACGGATTGATGGCGGCACGTATGGAGTATGTGAATCCTGCGGTGGCGCAATCAGCATAAAGCGGCTCGAAGCCCGTCCGGTAACGACCCTGTGTATTGAATGCAAAACCCGTCAGGAAGAAGAGGAAAAAATTCAGGCCGGATAACTCTATCCGGCTTTTCAATTTTTTTTATCTCAAATACTCCTCTTGCAAACATTTACGTACCTCCCGTTTGCCGCATTAGACACCTCTCAGCATACTCTCATATCAATAGTACGAAGCCTCAAAAGGAACCTGCATCATTTTAATCTCTCCCGTGGAGCAGTATTGTATCCCTGGGGGTAATAAACGAATATGCATGGACAGTTATCCAATACAGGAGTGGCACAACAAGTAACCCCGCAATAACATCAATGACGTAATGAGCTTTAATATAAACGGTTGAGAATGCGATCAGAATACCAAATATAAAAAACCACTTCATAAGTTTCGGCGCAAATTTCAAGGCAAGCCACCATACCAAAAAAGCAATTCCAACATGAGAACAGGGAAATGCCGCGGTCGGGCCTTCTGCTGTTTGCTGGACAAGAACCATTATGTTCCTGAAAAAATACGCATCAGGTAATTCATTATAGGGAGCCGGCAAATAAAACTGCGGCCCTGCTACGGGGATGATGATGAAAATAATATAGAAAAGATAGAAAGACAGCATTATCGAGAAAAGAGCAAACTGAAAGTGCTGGGGAGATGTTTTATAGATATAGACGCATAAGAAAAATGGCAGAAAATAGTAGGTGAAATAACTAAAATGCATCAGTTCATTGAACCATTTCCAGTGAAACACTTCTGCAAACCAGATACTTGGATGCCCTCCAAACAGTGCAACTTCTGCTTTGGCAACGATGATATCCAGATCAGAGAAAAATACGTTATTCAAATAATCGGTTTCAGGATAAAAATAGCCGAGCAAGACGAATGGATAAAAATTGCGCACGAACCTGACAACCGTATTCGGTGAAAAAAAATCAAAACAAATAATCAAACTAATAATAATCAACATGCCAAGTCTCATTAATACATGACTCTGAATATCGGATAATGGACTCATGATGATAAATATTCCGGTAATAAAAATATATGTGAATGTAATAATATCCGTGGGATTTAAAATTTGTGCAATTTTTTTCCAGGGCATGATGAATCCTTATCTGATATTTTTGAAACTAGCGGGACGTTTTACGAACTTCCTTGTAACGCCAGCAATCAATAAGATGATCGTTTACGAGTCCGCATGCCTGCATGAACGAATACATTACGGTGCTCCCTGCGAATTTAAATCCGCGCTTGATTAAATCCTTGCTTAACGCATCTGATTCATTTGACGTGCACGGAACTTGTTTGAGAGTTTTCCAGGCATTCTTAATTGGCTTGTAATTCACGAAACTCCAGATATAGTGATCAAAGCTTCCGAACTCTTTCTGAATTTCAAGAAAACGAATCGCATTATTTCGCGCCGCATACACTTTGAGGCGATTACGGACGATTCCAGGATCAAACAGGATTTTTTTCAGTTTTTCATCACTGAAACGCGCAACCTTCTCCGGATCAAAGCCAGCAAACGCCTTGCGATACCCTTCGCGTTTTTTCAGAATTGTTGACCAGCTCAAGCCGGCCTGTGCGCCTTCAAGAATCAGGAATTCAAAATGGATGCGATCGTCATGCACCGGTACGCCCCATTCTTCATCGTGATATTGGATGTACTGCTCAAACTTCAAACACCATGGACAGCGGAATTGTTCTTTGTTTGTGTTCATAATCTTTGGGTGTCAAGTTGCACTTGACACGTTGCATTTCCAATATGCTATCTGATCTGACGAACGATTGAGATTTTAGCGGTTCGGTTAATAGCCAGCGTCCGTTGGATTGAATCGTTATACATCATCTATTCTTCAAATATTGTTCGATCTCCTGCCTGTGTCTGGCTACGTAACTACAGCTGGGTTCTTCACCGCATTTTCGACATTTCAGGTCGTAGGTGGAATTCATGGTCTTACACCGTGGGCAGGTATAGTTTTTCTGAATCTCCTTGAGCCATTGTCTATAGCCAACAGACTTGATTCGTTCAAGGTTGATCCACAGCTCGAGCCGATGCGGCATGGCAGATTGAAACTGTCTCAGGTCATCACAGGGATACTTCTGACATTGGCTGCAAAAGTCGATGCCTCGTTCGGCTGCACAAGCGAACATTTTGCATTTCCCGCAATAGGGCAACCTTTTGCCCGAACGACATCCGTAACACTTGCTCTCTTCCACCAAAAAATGCAGCTGTGCCGCAAGTCTCTTGTGCCTTTCGGGATCTTCAGTGGTAGCAATAAACCACGAGCACGCCTCGCAATAAAGACCACACACCGCGGCTAATGTCTTGTCCAATTCCTCGGAGTAACCTTTTTCCTTTTGCATGGCGCCCCCAATCAGCGATTATTGATTATATCACTCTTCTCTCATTGCATAACGCACGCTTCACGCGCCGCCTTTATTCGTCGCAGTGGAGGCGCTGGTCGGAATCATCATTTTGCCAGCGCCGTTCAAAATTTTTGTTAGGTTGCGTAGGTTTCGTATTGTTAGATTTTTATTTTTTATGAATGGTAACGTCTTTAGTTCCTGAAATTCCAGAAATGATAATTTCTATTTTCCCCGATTTAGGTAAGCCTTTAATTACTGCACGTTTAATGTGTTCATCCGACGTATTTTCTAATTTTATATATTCCTGGCCTTCATCGATAGTGAAATTCGGAACTGCAGCCGGGGGACTTGCTATATCGTATATAATGTCAGCGGGAATGTATCCACGATTTTCTACTTGAAATAGGTAAGATGATTGGCTTGTACGGGAAAGTTCTGTATGTGGTCTTGGTGGTATATAATAGGCGGCCCACAAAGCCACCACAATTCCTGCTACGATACCACCAAGACTACTGGCTGCAATTTGCGAGAACAATGGATGATTTTTGTGGAAATTCTTTTCCCATTTGTTGACATCTTCTTTTTTCGATGTATTTGTTTTATTTTCCTTCATTATTTTGCACACAAAATGCGTGTATAGTTAGGCAACCTAATACCCTGCTGCCTTTTATTCACGAATATATTCCTAATCTAATAAAGATGTCAATCTACACAAAAACTGATGTCAGCTTGTCATTATGTTTTTCCGATACCACTCCAGTTCCAAATCTTATAGAGTGGCATACGCTCTGGCAACCCACAAATGTCATCAGTGCTTTTTCTTTTCATTGAAATATCTCCTTATTCTCTCCCTATCCTCACTTTCCTTATCTCCTTTATAATAAAACTCAATAAAGGTAATCCAATCTTCTACTTCATGATACGCATAAATAACTCTTATTCCGGATTGCGCACCTTTGTTCTTTATTGCCTTGCAGGCGAATTTCTTGGCCTTATAGATTTTTGGATAACAACTACCAAGGTCAGATATATGAAAAATGCCCCTGTTGTCTTTTTTTTGCTTATGAAACAGGTTCATTGCAACCTTGATGAACATCTGCAAATCGTCTTCAAGTGAAGAAAATCTCTTGGAAAGTCTTTTCAGGTCTTTTTCAAACTCAGGAACATGGTCTATTTTCTTAAACAGTGTTCCGATATATGGACTATAGAACTGTTGGCTCATTCGTTCTCTTCCGCGTATGCCCGCACTGAATAGGGCGGTGTGCGGTAAAAGACTGATTCATAATCGATTATTTCGCCATCCTTTGTCGTCAACCAGGGAACATCATCATGAGAGTAGGCGCTGATCTGGCTGGCGTTCATGTCTGAAAGCTTGTTTAAAACATCGTCGATTATCTCGATTTCACTCGCCTGCAATTTCATAAGATTCGGCTTTCGACGAGGCAAATACTTGGTTTGCTGCAACTTGAAATATTCGCTTTTTACCTTTTCAATCTCTTCATCTTTAATCATTTTTTCTACGATTTTGACAAACTCGACCGGTGTCGGTCCAAACTTGTTCTTTATGTACGTTGCGCCGATCAATTGATCCTCATATTTTTCGTAGTAGTCAAAATCAATAAAATAAAGAATTTTATAGATAACTGTCTCCCCGATGTTTTCCTTGGCTCCGACCTTATTCAGAATGTAAAGTAATACTTCCCTGAATTTCTGAAGGTTTTTTTGCGGCACACTGATGCGCAACTGTAGTTTTGCAGTTTTTTCCATTTTCTCAGCACGAAGATGAACTTCCGGTTCTTTTCCTGGATTGAGAAGATCATTTACAGATACGTGGAATACTTCTGATAGCTCAAGAAGCTCATCAGTGGCTATTTTTCGTCCTCCGCCTTCGATTTGGGAGATGGCTGGACGAGGCAGATTCATTCTCTGCGCCAGGGCATCCTGGCTCATTTCCGCCTTTTCGCGCAATTCCTTGATTCGCTGTCCTAGTTTTTTATAAATGCTCATAGATTCCCCCTTAATGAATTCATACTACCATATGCTTGATTATCTGTCAATATATTGATTGATTTTCATACCACATTGTAGATTGATCAAACAAGAGCAAGGTATTGTCTATCGGTGCGCAGGTTTGACAAGTAGCTTAATTGAAAGTAGATGCCTGGAGGAAGGATGCAAAAAAGAGCCAGCATTTTCCGCTGACTCTTTCAATTTCATGGTGGGCGCTACTGGGATTGAACCAGTGGCCGCTGCCGTGTGAATGTGATCAGTAAGGGGGATGCATTTCTCGCCTTTTTCTTTTTTGTTTTTTTATACGGTTATTGAGCTTCAGAAATCTGTTTCCGTCATCTCCCGACACACGAACTGCACAACAATCAACTACCGTTATTTAATTTCCTTCTCTTTGTCATCAATGCTACCCTTATCCGAAGATTGGGTCGGCTGCTGATCTGCTTTCTGATCATTTTCTGCAATTTCCGACATGCAGGCGCTACGTACCATCGTGCTGCCTGCCATGCCTATGAAGATCCCTGCTATAATTGCACTTGTTTTATTTAAGCACTCTGAATATTTTGACCGATAGCTGATGTTTCGGTCGGAATAGTGTTTGTCGGTTTTAATCTCGCTCAGCATGGTTCTGTCTTTCATTCTCAGAAGTTCGGCTTCTGCTCTATAACACGTACTAGTCCACGCATTTGGCTGAGATTCTTCGGTTATGTTTATAATATCTGCGCCTATTGTACATGCATCTTTCTTAAATATATCCATTACAAACGCCTCTGAGCATGTTGTCGAAAAAGCAGTATCAGAAGCAGATATTTTCCCTTTTATTTCTACTGAGTCAGATTTATAGTCGAATCCTTTTACTATAATCACATCAGGACATTTTTTTTCAATGTCTTGAAGTGTATCAAGGAGATAACCTTGTCGCGTAATCTTCGCTGTACAGCCCGCAGATAAAAAGCACAAACTGAGAATTACAATAATGATACTCTTCTCAAACCGCATACAGTCCCCTTCTTCTTTGAAAGTAATGGTGGGCGCTACTGGGATTGAACCAGTGGCCCCTGCCGTGTGAAGGCAGTGCTCTCCCGCCGAGCTAAGAGTGTCCTCGCGAATGGGAGAAAGTCATTTATCATTATTATTTTCCTTCATTGCTTAAGCATTGCAGCGCTAACCGGCCGCCTGTTTTTTAGAGGTCCGTGTTGAGCGCTTGGTAGGACTGAGGGTCTGTTTCGCCACTTTCATCAGGCCTCGCAAGGCATCGTTAACAGAGTTGTCGTCCGGAAAGGCCGCCGCTACGTCCGGCCTCAGAAGAACGAGATTCGTACCCTGTTTATAATCGTGATAGTATTTGCCGCGAATGCCGACGCCGAGGTCTTCCCTCCGATATTCTTTTCTCATTTCTTCTTTTTTAGCCGTTTTCATATATTTTCCTTTCATTTCTTGTTGCGCGCCGTGCACTTATTATTCTTATCTTGCCATGCGGTTCTGTATGCACGACAACAAGCAGGAGGTTCATCTTGGAATGTCCAAAAGTCAGAAATCTGTGCTCTCCCAAGGAATGATCCGGATCGGAGAATGTAATGGCGAGCGGATCAGCGAATACCGTGGCCGCATCATGAAAAGAAACGTCATGCTTTTTCCGATTCAGTTCCGCCTTTTTGGAGTCCCACTCGAATTCCATCGTATTTTACCACTTTCTCAAGGATAAGCCACTTATGTAAGCTTCTTGAAGGATCTCTCGAATAGCGGCCGAAAAGCGAAGACTTTATTTTTTCCGGATAGAACTGACCCAGCTGGCCTTTTATTTACGAATATATGCCTAATCTAAAAAGATGTCAATCTGCACAAACTGATGCAAAAAAGAGCCAGCATTTTCCGCTGACTCTTTCAATTTCATGGTGGGCGCTACTGGGATTGAACCAGTGGCCCCTGCCGTGTGAAGGCAGTGCTCTCCCGCTGAGCTAAGCGCCCTGCAACAGGTGATTATGTAACATACGCACTGTTCATTAGTCAAGCTAAAAGTTCCAGAAATTAAACCACGGAGGCACTGTGACACTGAGAAAAAGAATTTAGTAATTTTAAATAAAACATCTCTCTGTGTCTTTGTGTCTCTGTGGTTACTGTTACTATCATTCGATTTTCAAAATCGCGCACTTCAAATATTGTGTTTCCCGTGCTGCAAGCAAAATCGGATGATCTCGTGCCTGCGTTCGCATTTCAACGAGCCGTGCTTGTCTTCCGGCTGAATATGCCGAATCAACAAGCATCTCGCGGAACAGTTCCTCGTTTACATGATGCGAGCATGAGCAGGATACGAGTATCCCGCCAGGATCAAGTAATTTCATGGCTTGCACATTGATTTCTTTGTACCCTTTAAGTCCCGCTCGTATTTTCGTCCTGTTCTTTACAAACGCCGGCGGATCAAGAATAATACAACCAAAACGTTCTTTCGTTTGTTCCAGCGAGCGAAGTTCATTAAACACATCGGCTTTTTTAAATTTCACCGGCAACCCGTTCAAGGCGGCATTCTGTGCTGCCAGTGCTATTGCCCGCTCAGACGAATCAATGCCCAGAACATCCAATGCCCCGAATCTGGCTGCAGAAAGCGACCAGCTGCCAACATAACAAAAACAGTCGAGTGTCCGTTTATCAACTACATATTCTCTGAGGGCCAGCCGATTTTCCCGCTGATCGAAAAAGAATCCGGTTTTTTGACCTTCCAGAAGGTCTACCTTATAGCGAATACCCGATTCTTCGATTTCAACTGGTTCGCTAATTTCTCCGAAAACTTTTTTTTCCTGAGGTAATCCTTCAATGCCTCGTGCAGCCGTATCGTTTCTAAGGAGAATAGCATGGGGTGAATATTCTTCCTGCAGAGCGAGAATAATATCCTGCATAAGAGTATCAATACCAGCAGTAAGCGATTGGATAACGAGAGTATCTTCGTACTTGTCGACAATAAGACCCGGGAGCCCATCTCCTTCGCTAAAAAATGCTCGAAATGATTCTCCAAAGCCAAGTTGGGATCTCAGCCGATGTGCGGCTGTTATTTTCTTTTTTAAAAAAGCAAAATCAATTTCTTCCTGATGCGTGGTGAGCAGCCGAATCGCAATGAGCGTATGAGGGTTCATGTATCCGCGGCCAACAAAACGGTTTGAGAAATCGACCACATCCACGATTTCGCCGGGAATGATCGCGCCCTTGAAAGGCTGGAGTTCATTGTTGAATATCCAGGGGTGCCCGCGCAGAACCCGCCGTGCTTCGTTCCGTTTTAATTTTAAGGTTTTCATTCGCGAATAACAAGAAACCGCTTCCTACGGTTACAGAAAGGGTTGCCGTTAAAAATTAAAGCCTGTTTTCAATATGAGAGCTGCTTCTGAGCGACTGAAGCCAGCTTCGATAGGTGCTGACCATTTTCTGGTGGTAGAGTTTTTTGGTAATCTCGTCTTTTACTTTTTCAAATGGCTTGACAGGCGTCCGGACGTCCTCACACAGGAGAATAGTGTATCCGCCGGAGCAAAGAAACGGTTTCGTAATATCACCCGGTTTCAGATTTTTTACTGCTTCCTGGATCTCTTTGATCAGCTGATCCCGCTCCATATATCCAAGGTCTCCCTCCTGGGCAGCAGACGGGCCCTTGGAAGCTTCTTTCACGAGATCAGTAAAATCGTCCCCTTTTTTTGCTCGCTCATAGAGTTCCAACGCTTTTTCCTTGATAGCTGCAACTTTCTTCGCGGTTGCTTTTTGAGGGATCGGGAGAAAAATCTGGCGTAAACGGATCTCTTCGGCCAATATGTATTGTTTTGCGTTTTTCTTGTAAAAATCGCGCGCCTCTGCTTCGTTAATGGCAATGCCGGCATTCACAAATTTATTAAACACCCTGGACAGGGTCATCTGTTCCTTCAGTCCTTCTTTATACAGGTCTACGGTAAGCCCTTCCTTTGCCAGCGCAGCTTCGAAGTGCTTGGCATCCATGGAATTTCGTTTCATGATATCAGTAAGAGCGTCTGAAACCTCTTTGTCAGTAACGTCCATCCCGCCTTTTTTTGCGGCTACCATCTGAAGTTTCCGGTCAATCATGTCTTCAAGAATGGTCCGCTCATCCTGTTTGCCTTCGGTCTTTTTGCGGAGGGCTTCTTCTTTCTGAAGATCGCTCAGGGTAATAACATCGTCATTTACTATTGCAATAACCCGGTCAACGACAACCGATCCCGTTGCCATGCCATGCTGGCCGAATAAAAAAATCAAACAGAGCGTGAATAGCCATTTTGCGCTTTTCATATATGAATACTCCTCGAAGTTCTTTTTTCTGTTGCCTTTTTCAGGAATCTTTTTTATTATCCACTGGAACGCATGCAAAAAGCAATAAAAAAAATACTCCTTGTTGCCTGCCTTATAGGGATAAACGCCCTGCCGGCAGGGTCTGAAGAGCAGGTATCGCCCGATGAAATTACGCTTGTGGCTGTCGGCGATATCATGCTCGGGGGAAGAACTATCCCGTTCCTGAAGAAATTCGGTCCTGAATACCCCTTTGTGAATGTCAAATCAGTGTTCGAGCGGGCAGATATCATCGTGGGAAACCTTGAAAGTCCGATATCTGACCGTGGAACCGCGGTCGAAAACAAAAAATTCACGCTTCGGGCTGAACCGGATGCAGTGGAAGCGCTTGAAGCAGCAGGTTTTCGGGTTGTAACCCTTGCCAACAATCATGCCATGGATTTTGGTCCGCTCGCGCTCCAGGATACGCTCGATCTTCTTGATGAATACGAAATACTGTATACAGGTGCGGGAAGGGACCTTGCCGATGCCCGGGAGCCTGCATTCGTAAAAATCAAGGATAAAACGCTCGTTTTTCTTGCGTACTCGCTCACCTTCCCGCTTGACTTCTTTGCTTCACCCGGACGCCCGGGAACCGCTCCGGGATACCGTGAATTTGTGGAAGCCGACATAAAAAAAGTACGGCCGCTTGCAGATATTGTCGTCGTCTCCTTCCACTGGGGCGCCGAACTCATGACAACTGCCAAGGATTATCAGATCGAGCTCGGCAGGCAGGCCATCGATTGGGGAGCGGACCTCGTTCTTGGCCATCACCCCCATGTACTCCAGGAACTGGAATGGTATAAAAACCGGCTTATTGCATACAGTCTCGGCAATTTCGTTTTCGGCTCGGAAAGCAACCGAACCAATACCAGCATCCTGCTTTTAGTAACCTTCAAGAAGGGAGCCCTTGCTCGAGTCGAGACAGTGCCTCTGGATGTGAACAATTACCGCGTAAAGTATCAACCGGAGATCCTGCGAGGAAAGGAAGCTCGTGCAGTCCTGGAAAATATGAATATGGTTTCGGAACGGTTTGAAACAAAGCTCGCAATCGTGAATGATCGCGGCATTATGAAACTTGAGTCCGAACAGAAACAGGAAGCTTCTCTATTCCAAACCGGCCTCTACAATGAACTCGAAAATCTATTGGAAAACACTCCTGCCACGGATTATTGCTCAAGTCCCTGATAATTCACCGTGAATTTCGTTCGTGAACGAAGTTCCTTAAACCACTGTTTATACCGCTTGTCTTCTTTTTCTTTTCTCAATAGCGCCTCGATCTCCTTGGACGCCTGTTCATAACTGATTTTTCCTGCAGGCCGTTTATCAACAAGTTTGAAGATATGGAATCCGTACGGGCTGCTGACAATTTCACTGACCTGGCCCTTTTGCAGGGTAAAGACGACGTTAAATTCCTGCGGCATTTCGCCCAGACTGAAATAGCCGAGGTCGCCGCCATTTTCACCTTCCGGGGCTGTGGACCGCTCTTTTGCAAGAGCCGCAAAATCACCGCCGGCATGAATGTGCGATAAAACTTTTCTTGCATCTTCCTGGGTCGCCGTCACAATTTGCCGGACATGAACCTGTTCCGGTTTTACAAACTGTTCGGAATTCGCCTGATAATATTTCCTCATTTCAGCGGGAGAAACCGAAACGCGATGGTAAATTTCCTTGGTCATCAGCCGTTCGATCATGAGCTCTTCCCAGATATCGGATTTCCACTTTTCAAAATCGATGCCCCGGGTTGCAAGTTCATCCTTGACGTCCTTGCCATATTCTCCGCTTAATCGGGCAACCCTGGCATTGATTTCCGGAAGGCCGATCGTGATCCGCCTTCTCTGCGCTTCACGGAGCATCATGGTTCGCTCGATGAGCCGGTTTAAAAACTCCTCTTTGATTTCCTGTGCAGTTTCGCGATCCCACTTAAATCCCGCCCGGGTAAACCGTTCCCGAAATTCTCCCAGCGTAATGGGGTTGCCGTTTACCGTCGCGACGACCTTCATATCTGCCGGATTGTGACCGGTGCTGCTTTGTTTGCTGCCGTCGGTGTTCTGCTTGCAGGAAAAAAAGAATAGCCCCAGCAGTATCACCGGGGCTCCATATGTTAAGAACCGTTTCATAGCCATAGAATAGAGGTACTCTTATTTTCCTTCGCTTGGTGCGGGGAGATTCTTTGCTTTCGCCTTGTCCTGCATTCCCGTTGACCGGGGAGCATCAGCCAGAACCGTTTCCAGGGCCTTTTCATCGACGGAGATCGATGCTTTATCCCGCAGTGCCTTGGTATATTCCATATACAATGGCCGCTGCTTTTCCTGCATGAGCCGCATCTTGATCTGCGGTTCGATGTCTTTGTAGCTTATCGGTTTGCCGTCTTGGGACTTGAGTTTGTCTTTGTTTTTATTGTAAAAATCGCGGGCTTCTTTGTCCGTCGGAGGAGGAAGATTTTTTAATTTTTCTCCAAGGTCTTTTTTGAGCATGGTATTAAACAGTTCGTCACGAGTAGCGGTCTGGAGTTGCTGATCGAGCTGTTTTTTATATTCTTCTACTTTTTTCTTGCGGGCTTCCATGTTTTTCTTGAACTCAGCTTCCTTGTCGAGCCCTTGTTTCTTGGCTTCCTGAACCACCAGTTCAATTCCGATCAGATCCTCGAGATAATCTTTTCTTAATTTCTGATCCATAAGCACTGCCTGCTGCATCTGGGGCGTCAGATCTTCAAATTGTTTTTTAAAATCTGCCGCCGTGATCGTTGTTCGGTTTACTTTTGCAAGAACCGTATTATCCGGCCCTTTTTTGCAGGAGAACAAGGCAAACGAAACAACGCCAATAAGCAACAACAACCATAATTTCTTCATGATTCCTCCACTACGCCTTTTTGATTACAGATGAATAAAAATATAGCTCACTTATAACACACTTACAAGAGTTCGGGCAAGAACTTTTTCAGAAAATCCACGGCAAAATCAAGAGAATGGTCTCCTGATTTGATCCTAAGCGTATATTCAGGGATATAGGTAATCATTCCTTTATGTTTTTTAATCACATGCATAACCTTGTTCGGAGAAATAGCTGCCTCAGGAGCAAATGTCAGATCAAGGTAACCATTGCCTTCATCAATTCGGGAGAGCAATGCTTCCTTTGCAAGGCATTTTATCTGCATGATCTTGATAAGATTATGAGCTGGCACAGGCAGTTCGCCGTACCGATCAACAAGGGATTCTTGAATTTCCGCAAGCTGGGCTTCATCGTTCACGCTCGAAATTTCCTTGTACGCTGCAAGCCTCAGGCTCATATCCTGGATATAGTCTTCCGGTATGAATGCCGAAGCTTTCATAGTGATGATGGTATCTGATGTTGCGGCTTGTTCTTCTCCTTGTAGTTCAGCAATAGCCTGCTCCATCATCTCGGTATATAAATCGATTCCAACTGCAGCAATATGACCTGACTGCTGTTTTCCCAGAAGGTTGCCTGCCCCGCGAGTTTCCAGATCTTGGGCTGCAATCTGAAATCCTGCGCCGAGTTCTGAAAGTTCCTGGATCGCGCGCAGTCGCTTTCGCGCAATATCTGAAAGCTGCTCTTCAGCAGGAATCAAAAGATAGGCGTATGCTTTTTCTCTACTCCGTCCGACCCGGCCTTTAATTTGATACAAATCAGCAAGCCCAAATCGATCCGCCCGGTTAATGATGATGGTATTGGCAGTTGGGATATCGATCCCGGATTCAATAATTGTGGTAGTAACCAGAACATTCAAAGAGCCGCTCAGAAATTTTGACATAACGTCTTCGATATTATGTTCATGCATCTGGCCGTGCGCAACCCCGATAGTGGCTTCCGGAACAAGACTTCTGACAAACGCTGCCATGCGGTCAATATCCTGCACCCGGTTATGAACAAAAAACACCTGCCCTTTGCGATTCAGCTCGTGCATGATTGCTTCCCGAATCACCCGTTTTCCGAAGCGGGCAAGACTCACCTGAATCGACTGCCGGTCAAGCGGAGGTGTCTGGATGATCGAGAGATCGCGCAATCCCGCAAGAGACATGTGAAGCGTACGAGGAATCGGAGTAGCAGTAAGCGTAAGTACATCAACAAGATTTTTGAATTCCTTGATCCGTTCTTTGTGCCTCACGCCGAATTTATGCTCTTCATCCACGATCAGAAGCCCGAGATTCTTGAATGCAACATCTTTCTGGAGCAATCGATGCGTGCCAATGACCACATCAACTATGCCGTGCTGAAGGTCACGAAGTGTTTTTTGCTGCTCTGCTTTTGTCCGGAATCGGGAAAGCATGTCAACGGTAACGGAAAAAAGACCAAAACGCTCTGCAAACGTGCGAAAGTGCTGATCAGCAAGGAGCGTAGTAGGGACAAGCACCGCCACCTGAAATCCGTCTTCTACAGCCTTGAATGCTGCCCGAAGCGCAACCTCGGTTTTGCCGTAGCCAACGTCTCCGCAAACGACCCGATCCATAGGCCGAGGCCGCTGCATATCTGAAAGCACTTCTTCTATGGCGTGTTCCTGATCAGGAGTTTCCTCAAACGGAAACGCTCCTTCAAATTCCCGATACAGATTATCAGGCGATGAAAAAGGAACGCGCTGCATTGCTTCCCGTGCAGCGTAGATTGCAACGAGCTGCCGTGCCATTTCAAGAATATCTTTTTTAATTTTCTCTTTTGTTCGTGTCCACGCCTGGCCACCGAGCCGGTCAAGCTTCGGCGCAATTCCCTCAACTCCAATGTATTTCTGGACCTTATCGAGACTGTACAAAGGAACATGAAGAACCGCATCTGGCTCATATCGTAGAGTCAAAAAATCGGTTTCTATACTGTCAATATTAATGTGCGTAAGACCCTGATACTCGCCAACACCATAATCAGCATGAACCACAAAATCGCCGGGTTTCAGTTCTTTGAATGTTGAAAGGAAGGGCGTTATCTTGGATTTTTTCGGAGCAGGCCGATGAATTTTTTTCCCGAATATCTCTTCTTCGGTAATAACAGAGATCCCGAGATCGCGCCAGAAGAACCCTTCCGAGAGTCGCCCCGTTGCAAGAAGAATCGGCCAAGGACCGGAATCTTGCTCGGGAAAAGCAATTCCGGATGTAATCCCCAGATCATAATCCATAAAAAATTTTTTGAGTCGTGTAGCCGCCTCTTCCGTTCCGCTCACGAAAAGAATACGGCTTTCTTTTCGCAGTTGTTTGAGTTTTTCAACAAGATCGGGCATGCTTCCGGGAAGAGGATTGCCTTTGGGTTGCTCTTGTTCGAGCGGTTTGGTCAGTCTCATCCCGAGCCATGCCGATGACTTGGTGTCCATCCTATATCCAGCAGTGCTGCCGAGAAGCGGTAGATCGATTCTTTGAAACGTGCCGAGCTCATTTTCAATAGAGGGTGAATCAAGGTACAGTTCCGGTATTTCAGGAAGAACGCGGCCTTCTTCGATTTCCTCGCGTCGTCCTTTTTCAATGTCAATCACAAAACCATCAATGGTTTTTCTTACATCATCTGGTTCGATCAAGACAAACACACTGTTCTCAGGCACATAGTTGAAGAGCGTTGACAAGGGATAAAAAAATGGAGCAAGAAATTCAGCTCCCGGCGGAATGATCCCCTGACGGATCTGATCAAGGAGAGGTGCTTCCATGCCACGATCCGAAAGTTGTTCTTTTTGTTCTGGAGTTAAAACAAGTTCACGCACGGGCAGGATGACCGCTTCTTGAATTTCTTGAAGAGAGCGTTGGGTTTCAGCATCAAATTCACGCAATGATTCGATTGAGCTTCCGAACAGCTCCAGGCGTACGGGATTTTCACGCTCGGGAGAAAAAAAATCAATGATACCCCCGCGTCTGCTGAATTCACCTACCCGCGTTACCAACGATGCTTGTTCATACCCGTTCGATACAAGAAACTGAATGAATTCTTCCGGATCTATCTGCGTTGTTTGGGTTATGGTCTTTACGGAATTGACAAACACTTCCCAAGGAAGCAGTTTTTGCATCAAGGCCTTGGCAGGAACAACGTAGATGCCATTTTGCTGGGTGATCAATCGATACAGAAAAGCCATGCGTTCGCCGACGGTGCGGCTGTCCGGCGAATCCGCTTCAAAAGGAAGAATATCCCATGCAGGAAAAAGTACAGGTTCTGGAAAAAGAATTTTATTCTGATCTATTTCGGATTTGAAGAAAGGCTGGTGTGTTCGGAAAAAACGAAGATCATTGAGAACGGCAGACGCTTCTGCGTCAGTTGCAGTAAGGACAATAATGGGCCGATGTGTTTCTGAGAGAATTTCGGATAAAAAAAGAGCCTTGGTAGCTCCCCAGAGCTCACTGATTTCTACGCTTTTCTTTCCCTCAAGAGCCTGTAGTATCGGAGAAATAAGGTCTTGCAGATTCTTCATGAGTAAAAACACTATAACACAGCATTCCACCTAATTCAATTATCTGAAAGAGAGCATGTCTTCTTGATAAGATGGATTTTTTGGTTTACAATCGTTTTGATGATAACAAAATCAACAAAAAAACCTCATTGGTATCTATATATCCTCCAATGCCGCGACCAAACATTCTATACCGGAATAACAACGGATCCTGACCGTCGCGTTTGTCAACACAATGCAGGAACCGGGTCTCGCTACACGAGAAGCAGATTGCCCATACGAATGATTTTTTGCGAATCGTGCAAAAACAAATCAGAGGCGTTAAAAAAAGAGTACGCTATAAAGCGGCTGAATCGAAGCAAGAAAGAGGAGTATATAAAAACAAACCACAAATTCGTACGCTACTGGCCATGACTTGAATCTCGCTCTAAAACAAATTCGTTTCCCGTACATTTACATCCTATATATTTCGGCTTTATCTGCCACTGAAAATATCCATCCTTGTCTTGATAACAATTATGGAGCAAATCACATAAGGTCTGGGATACCCTGCTTTTTTGACCTCCAACCTCAGTGCTTTTGCGGATTATGAGCTCCTTGGGATTTGCGGTCTTAATAACCCATCCATCACGATGTAATTCCTCCACAGTACATGCGGATGCGTTGCAATCCGCTGCACAGGTCACATCGTCTGTTTCACCATCAAATCCTTTATAGGCGATCCAGGTATCAGAGCAAAATTGGATCTTTTGATTTGTTGCATTGATGTTTTTTTTCTGCTCACTCTCCATGATGTTATGTTGCAAGCGTGCTTTTTTACTGGTTTTTCTTTTTTCCATTTTGTCGCTTTTTTTCAATTCTGATTTAAGATATGCTTCTTGTGAGTGTTTTTTTTCGATAGCCTCCCTTTCTTTCTTCAGTTGTTTTCCCATAGCAGAAAAATCTTCCGCCTGTGCGACCCAGGAATACATTGTTATAAATATGAGAACGTAGCAAGTTCTTTGCATAGTTATAACCTGTCCTTTCCATGAATTTCAATATGTCTGAAGAGAAACCATTTCATTCAGCAATCTTCCGAATGTTCCGGTATAGGGAAACAAGAATGGCTCTAAATTGTTTTGCGGAGTAAAAGAAATTTTTTTGCTTACTATCTCAAGAATGAGGGCGCCTGTTTTCGTATGCATGGTAACTAATTCCCAATCCTTCTGTTTTTTGACCATGTTTTGCATAAGAAACGGATGATCCGTGCTTGTTATCGCTTTGAAGACATCATCTTTGCTCGCGTTTTTTGAAAGAATATATTTCAATTGTTCTTTTTTTGCATCATCTGTCAAAATATGAAATGAGATTCTGTCAACAGTGTCCCGTGCTGAAGGAGGATTCAGAGAACAGGAATGATGGTTGAATGTAGTTCGAGTCTCGTACGATGTTGTTATTAAAATATTTGCATGGGGATTGTAAAATGAGATTTTTGCAAGAGCCTTGCCGTAGGTTTCAGTGCCATCAAGAACAATGAGAATTCCTTTTTTACTGAATGCAGATGTGCAATGCATGTGGCTTGTTTTCCCTTTGCCGGCAACATGAAATTCCTCAGTGGTATACATGCTTTTTGCGATTCTATCACCGGTTGAAAGGAGAGCACATCCGAAAAATAGGGGTAAAAGAAGTATCGAAAGAATTTTTAAAAAAAAGTTATGCATACACGAATCCTCCTGGATTATCCATGGTAAGCACAACTACTAAGAAGATTAATTATTGTGTATGATTGAATGCAGCGAAGCTGCTGTCATAGTATTGATTATAGTATAGCGGCAGAACTTTTGATGTATGTTTCCTTGGCGTCAGGTGATTTTTTCAACGCCGGTTGGCAGCTCAAAGGATATAGACCGTATAGCGCATAATAAGCATGTAAAAAGCCAGGGGAAATTCCCTGGCTTTTTAAATCTGGCTCCCCGGGCCGGACTCGAACCAGCGACAGGGTGGTTAACAGCCACCTGCTCTACCGACTGAGCTACCGGGGAATTTGTTGTGTCATGACGTCAACGTCTCCGACTTATGCAGAGTGATATTCATACCATACCCAACCCTCATGTGTCAAGAAAAGTTCTCATTCTGTTTGGAGAATTCTATCATGCTTCATGTCCTTTTTTAAGCTCCATAATAACGAGTTTTGCTATGGATTTAAGCGTGTCAAAAACGCCGGTTCCCTCGGTTGCTACCGCGTCAAAATCGGGAACATTCCGTGGGTTCAATGCACACCGCAATTCTGATGACGGCACAATGTTTGGGAGATCTCGTTTGTTATATTGAACGACAAAAGGAATTTTCTCGAGTTCATAGCCCTGTTCGGCAAGGTTCACCCGCAGATTTTCCATGCTTTCGATATTTGCTTCTATCCGCTCAATCTGCGAATCTGCAACGAAGACCACCCCATCAACACCTTTGAGAATGAGCTTTCTGCTCGCATCGTAAAATACCTGGCCGGGTACCGTATACAAATGAAACCGGGTCTTGAAACCGCGTATTTCACCAAGCGCAAGCGGAAGAAAATCGAAGAACAATGTCCGCTCGGTCTCGGTTGCAAGAGAAATCATTTTCCCTTTGCTGTCAGGGTTTGTTTTTTTGTAGATCCATTGCAGGTTGGTCGTCTTGCCACACAATCCAGGACCGTAGAAAACGATTTTGCAATTAATTTCTCTTGACGAATAATTGATAAAGGACATGGATCGTACTCTATCTCCTTTAACAGGCCGGGGAAAATGTGCGAGACTTAACCGAAGAGTTTATCAATATCTTCGTCTGTTATTTCAGCGAAGGGAGATTCCTCTCTCTTGCCGGACACTTTTTCGTGTTCAACTTTCTGGAGAAGCTGGTTGAATATATTTCCAAGCGTTTCAGTGCTTTTTTTCACTCGAAGCCTTACCAGTCCAAGGGATGAACGTTGATCAAAAATCACTACCAGAATGACCCGCTGACTTATAATAGAGATATGAATATTATCGCGCTGGCCTTCATGGAAGAGGATTGAGAATTCCTTTTCTCCAAGGAGTTTGGCCATCCCGCCGGTTGCCGCAATATTGCCAGCGGTAAGCGATGCCAGAGATGTGGTATCAAGGTTCTCTGTCTCACCAGTTGCAGCAATGAGCTGTCCGTTCTTGTCCACGAGAAAGACAACCTTTGCGTTGGCCTGCTGCAAAAGCCGCTGAAGTTCTGCGTCGATCTGTTTAAACTCCTCTTCATACATTACCAAGTCAGAACCCAGCATGTTTTTGCATCTCCTTGTTCAAAAATACAAATAATTCGCTCTTCCGGCTCATTAAACCATACTGCCTATGAGATTTCAAGCGTTATTTTATCATAGCATAACGAAAAAAAGCCGGGTGAATTGATCACCCGGCCTGAAAGGACATACGATTTATAATGATTATCGTTTTGACATTTCTTCCAGCTTTTTAAGGCTTTCCCAGTCTTCATCAACCATTTTCTGGAAGTTCTCAAGCATTTTTTCATTACCTGGTGCAAACATGTTTTTGAACCGACCCTGCGGTTTCAAAAATTCCACAACAGGTTTTTTCTTATCTTTGGGATCGTAGGTGATAGTCCATGTTTTTCCGCCATTTTCCACTTCGTACAAAGGCCAATAACAGGTATCAACCGCAAGCCGTGTCATCTGGATCGAGTCATTCAGCTGGGTTCTCCATCCGCGGTTGCAGGGAGAAATAACACCGATATAGGCCGGGCCATTCGTCGCGAGTGCTTTTCTGACCTTGGTCATCAGGTCTTTCCAGTTGCTTGGCGATGCCTGGGCTGCATATGCTCCATGAGCAGCCATGATGCGGGTCAAATCTTTCCGGCGCTGCTGCTTTCCAGGATTCACAGAACCAACCGGACAGGTTGTGGTGTCTGCGCCCGGAGGGGTCGCGCTTGACCGTTGAATACCGGTATTCATGTATGCGCCGTTGTCATAGCAGATGTACAGAAGCTGATCACCGCGCTCCATGGCACCTGAGAGAGACTGGAGACCGATGTCGTAGGTACCGCCATCGCCGCCGAATGCAATGAACTTCAAGTTCTTTTTGTATTTGCCTTGTTTTTTGAGCGACCGGTACATTGCTTCCATTCCTGAAGCAGTCGCTGCAGCATTTTCAAACGCGCTGTGCATCCAAGGCGTTTTCCATGCTGTATAGGGATAGATACAGGTTGAAACTTCGAGACAACCCGTGGCATTTGCCACGACAACGGGTTCGTCAATTGCCAGCATAATCTGCCGGACAATAGTCGGAGCGCCGCAGCCGGCGCACATCCGGTGGCCGCTCGTAAACGTTTCCTGTTTTCTTGAAAGCGCTTTTAACGTCAGGGGTGTTTCCTGTGTCGTTGTGCTCATAATAATATCTCCTTAGATTCTGAAGCTGGAGTAATATCCCCCGCTTCAAGAATTAATTTCGAATTGTCATATAGTCTTTGAGAATCTTGGCCTTACCAGATTTAGCAACCTCGATTGTCTCATCGATCACCTGATCAATGTCATGCGGCATCAAATCTCTTCCGCCCAGGCCGTAAATTTTGTTAAACAACACCGGGCCGCCCTGACGATACGGAGCGAGCGCTGATGCAATTTCCATGAAGAGCGGGCCGTAACCACCGTAAGAATCCGCGCGATCCATAACGCAAGCTGCTTTTGCATTTTTGAGCGCCAAGCCAACTTCTTCGTAGGGGAACGGTCTGAATACTCGGGGCTTCAGGAGACCGGCCTTTACGCCTTTGTTCCGATACTTGTCAACTTCGTCTTTCACTGTGCCTGCTGCCGAGCTCAAGGCAATAAGCACCACTTCAGCATCTTCAAGCCGGTAGGATTCAAACAATTCATACTTTCTGCCGCTGATCTTCGCAAATTCTTCGGATACATCCTGAATAACTTTTTTTGCCTTGAGCATTGCTTCGTGTTCGGCACGCTTATGCTCGATGTAATAATCCGTCAACACGAGAGCGCCAAGACTCTTGGGATGATCGAGATCGAGAAGCGGTTCCATTGCCTTGTATTCGCCAACGAACTTTTTCACCACATCATCCGGAAGATACTGCATGCTTTCGATCGAGTGGCTGGTGATGAACCCGTCCATGCCGACCATGATCGGAAGCCGGACATCCGCGTGTTCCGCAATACGAAATGACATCAGCGTATTATCGTATGCTTCCTGGGCATTCTCGGAATAGAGCTGGATCCAGCCGCAGTCCCGTGCACCCATGCCATCGGAATGATCGCCATGGATGTTCAGCGGTGCTGAAAGCGCCCGGTTTGCACAGGCAAGAAGAATCGGAAGGCGGTATCCGGAAGCGATATGAAGCATTTCCCACATAAGGGCAAGTCCCTGGGCGCTCGTTGCAGTTGCAACACGGCCACCTGCTGCTGAGGCGCCGATACAGGCGCTCATGGCGCTGTGTTCGCTTTCCACGAGAACGATTTCTGTGTCTACTTTGCCATTTGATACAAACGTTGTGTATTGCTGCATAATTTCCGTTGAAGGGGTGATAGGATATGCAGCCATGACATCAGGATTTAACTGGCGGAGTGCCTCTGCAACCGCATGGTTGCCGGTGACCGCCACGGTTTTTTGCGTTGTTGTGGCCATGGTTATTTGCCCTCCTCTTCCATCACGATTGCTTTGCTGCCTTTTTTGCCGGGGCATTCCAAGGCACACACTCCACAGCCTTTGCAGTGATCGTAATCGAATCCGGTCATTTTTTCATCTTTTACTTTGACTGCCGTATCCGGACAATAGATCCAGCAAAACAGGCATTGAATGCAATTCTCAGGAATCCATCGCGGTTTTGATGAGCGCCAGGAACCTGTATGATATGTTTCCGCATTACCGGCTTCTTTAACGACTCCGGCAAGAGGCAGTTCTTTCCAATTCAGCTGTTTCATCCCTGCTTTACCTCCTCATAACCGCGCTTGACTGCGGTGAGATTTGCATCAATGATTTTCTGAGAGAATTTTTTTCCGAAACTTCCCTTTACTTCATTCACCAGCACATCGAGACCGAGAACAGCCGAAGCTTTCGTGACTGCTCCAAGGATCGGTGTATTCGGCATGGGTCTTCCGATCGTTTCGACTGAAATTTTTGTTGCATCAACCGTGTATACTTTTTGCGATGCCTTTGCCTTAATTTTTTCACGAATATCTTTAGGATTTTTTGCGGTATTTACAACAAAGATAGCGTCATCCTGCGCACCTTCAGCACAATTCATTGCATCCAGAAGCGTTGCATCCACCACCACCACCACACCCGGATTCAGTACAGGACAATGCATCCGAAGTACTTTTTCACTGATCCGGTTGTAAGCCCGAAGCGGAGCCCCTGCTCGTTCAGGTCCGTATTCAGGAAATGCCTGCACCTGGCGGCCACCGCTCAGGCATGCATCCGCAAGCACTTTGGCTGCAGTGACCGTACCCTGGCCACCCCTTCCGTGCCACCGTATTTCTAACATTTCTGCCATTCTAATTCCTCCTCCCCTTTAAATTAAATTTATACTTTAGCAAGACAAGATGAACTAAAATCTCATTGCTTATTCCTCTTGTCGGAAACTATTACATTGCACGTCTACCTTCCAAAGCCCGCTGAATCGTGCTGGCATCGGCATATTCAATATCGCCGCCCACGGGAAGACCGTATGCGATCCGGCTGACCCCAATGCCGAGCGGTTTGATCAATTTTGAAAGGTACAAAGCAGTCATTTCTCCCTTGGTTGTCGGGTTCGTCGCAAGAATGACCTCCGTGATGCCTCCTGACTTGAGCCGGTCGAGAAGCGTGTCGATTTTGAGGTTTTCCGGACCGATTCCGTCCAGGGGTGCAAGCGCGCCCATGATCACATGGTAGCGTCCTCGAAAAATGCCGGTTTTTTCCAGAATGAGAATATTGCTCGGCTCTTCAACAACGCAGATACGGGAAGCATCTCGATGTTCATCTCGACAGATGCTGCAGGTTTCGTCTTCGGTGATGTTGTTGCAAATCTGGCAATGACGGCTGTGCTGTTTTAGATCGAGGATAGCCTGCGCTATTCCGCTTGCTTCGTCCATCGGCATTTCCAATACCGCAAACGCAAGGCGTTCAGCGCTTTTTTTACCGATTCCCGGAAGTTTCATGAACGCTTCAACCATCCTGCCCAGGCCTTTGCCGGAAACTTCAGATGCCTGAGCGCCGGCATTCATCTTTTTCTTTAATCGGGAGGATTGTTCTACTGCTTCCCGATCGATCATCCTTCCGGTTTTGTTATGGCCGCCTTGTTCCATCCTGCATCAGTGGCATCTAAATCAAGCCGGGCGGCAAACCCATGCCGGCGGTCAGATTGGCCATTTCTTCCTTCATAAGATCCTGGGATTTGCGAAGGGCTTCATTCACCGCTGCAGTAACCAAGTCCTGAAGCATATCAATGTCATTCGGGTCAACGACAGAAGGATCAATCTTGATTGAAAGAATTTCTTGCCGGCCATTTGCAACAACGGTAACCATACCGCCGCCTGCGGAAGCTTCAATGGTTTTTCCAGCTGCCTCTTCCTGCAGTTTCTTGACCCGCTCCTGCATCTGCTGGGCCTGCTTCATTAAATTTCCAATAATGTTTTTTGACATGCGCTTAATCCCGGTTTTTTTCTCAGGAGATTGAAATCCTTTCAGCATTAAAAAACCATAATAGAATACTTTTCCCGGTTTTGCAAGCGAAATAATGGAATTTTCAGATAGGGACGTCTTCTGGAAACGAGGAAACAAGAGGTGCGATTACTGATCGGATTCGATCACCGTTCCCTGGGTAAAAACTTCAAGCACATTATTAAGGCTGGGGTCGGGTTCCTTGTGTGCGGCTTTTTGTGTTTTTTTTATTTTTCCATCTGCGACAGGCGGTTCTTGCAGGGGTCGTATCGTAATCTGGATTTTCTGCTTCAAAATATCCGATGCAGTTTCTTCGAGGTGCTTTTTATTTTCCGGTTTCTCCAGTTGGCCGATCTGAAAGCCGCCATACACGCCGATCACCAGTTTACCTTCTGAAGCCTCGATCAGGCACGCATGCTCCAGAAATGAAGCAAGACTCGGCTTCTTTGTTTTTATCGCCGCATGTATCGATCCCCAGAGGTTCTCGGTTCCTACTTTCGATATTGTTTGAGAAGATGGTTCAGTCTTTTTTGCATGCTGAAGCTGATATTGAGAAACCTGTTCTGAAGCAATGGAAGCCTGACCTGCTACAGCATGACCCGAAGCAAGGCGTGTTTCGAGTTCCTGAACCTGGGAAAGCACTTCGGCAATCGGTTTCATGGAAGTTATCGCACATGCCTTCACAATTCCCACTTCAAAAGTAAACCGTTGATAAGCAGACCACCGCATTTCATCAAGCGTTTTGGACAGGCTGTCAAAAAGCAGGAGCAGGTGTTCTGTTTTCGGATCAGCGGCCTGCTGTTTCAAGGCTTCAATGTCGGCCGAAGGAAGTTCAATAATACGGCCCGGATCCTTTGCGACCTTGACAACCAGCAGGTTCCGGAGATGTTCGATCACTCCTCCCAGGAACTGGCGCATATCCTGGCCTTGTTCAAGCAGTGTATCGATTTGTTTCAGCAGCTCTGCAGCATCGCGAACAAGCAGCGCTCCCATGAATTTTAACAGAAACGCCTGAGGAACCGTACCGAGAATAATTTGTAGATCTTCGTCTTCGATTTTTTTCCCGCTGTAAGAAACGGCCTGATCTAAAAGACTTTGGGAATCACGCATGCTGCCTTCGGCTGCACGCGCAATTGCAGTAAGCCCCTGATCGGTGATCTGAATTTCTTCTGCATCAGCAATGTGGCGGAGACGGCTGGTAATTTCACTTAATAGAATACGTTTAAAACCGTAACGCTGACATCGGGAATGGATGGTAGCTGGAATCTTTTGGGGTTCTGTGGTAGCAAAAATAAAAATAACATGTGGCGGAGGCTCTTCAAGCGTTTTGAGCAACGCGTTAAACGCTTCATTCGTGAGCATGTGAACTTCGTCGATGACATACACCTTGTACTTGCCGGAAACCGGGGCATACTTTACCGCCTCGCGCAGTTCCCGGATATGTTCAATACCCCGATTCGATGCTCCATCGATTTCCATCACATCTACGGAGTTTCCTGCTGTAGTCTCAAGACAGGAATCGCAGGTACCGCAAGGCACTGGTGTGGGCCCGTTTGCGCAGTTGAGCGCTTTGGCAAGAATTCGCGCTGTAGTGGTTTTTCCGACACCACGTGGCCCTGAAAATAAGAATGCATGTGCCAATCTGCCAGAACCGATCGCATTCTGGAGCGTGCGGGTAATATGTGACTGGCCAACAACATCTTCAAAAACCTGTGGCCGCCACTTTCGTGCCAAAACCTGGTAACTCACTCTTTACCTCAAATAAAAAACTCACAAACCCGGGCTCCCCTGCGGCGCACCAGGAACCCGTTTACCGCTGCTTCCTTCCGGACCTGACGGGATTCACGGACCTTGGTCGCGCAGGACCCGGGCTTGTGAGCGCATTAGAACAGTTCTCAGTTCGGGGGTTCACAGTTCAGAGTAACTGATTTTTACTTTGAACTCAGAACTTTTAGAATCTGGCGGAGAGGGTGGGATTTGAACCCACGTTAGGTTTCCCTAAACACGCTTTCCAAGCGTGCGCCTTCAGCCGCTCGGCCACCTCTCCAGTTTTTTACGTCTTCGGTTTAAACGGCTTAAACCGTTTAAGCTGAATGGTCTCGGTTTTTCATGGCGGAGAGGGAGGGATTTGAACCCCCGGTGGAGTTACCCCCACAACAGATTTCGAGTCTGCCGCCTTCAGCCAGCTCGGCCACCTCTCCAGATAATCACAGTACAAAGTTCAGAGTTTATAGTTCTGAGTAATTGATTCCCTCTACTTCGAACTGTGAATCCTTTTAACGTAACTTCTTAAAAAATCGCTCTAACAGATTCCGGCATTCAGCTTCTCGAATGCCAGGAATGATTGCATAGGCATGATTCAACCGGTTGTCGCGGACAACATCATAAACCGATCCGAGTGCGCCTGCTTTCGGATCTCTGCATCCATACACCAGTTTGTTGATCCTTGCAAGCACCATTGCGCCTGCGCACATAAGACACGGTTCAAGCGTCACATACAGAATTGCATCCGAAAGACGCCATCTGCCAAGTTTCGCTGATGCTTCGCGTAAGACAATCATTTCCGCATGCGCCGTAGGATCGTGAGCAGTTTCGCGCATGTTATGCGCTGTTGCAATTACTGTGTTTTCAATGACCAGAACCGCACCAATGGGTGTTTCTCCAACGGCAGCTGCTTTTTCCGCTTCAGCCAGCGCCAAGCCCATGAACGTTTCATGTGTTTGCATCATGAAATATCTATTGGCGCGCCCTAGAGGATTCGAACCGTCTGGCCGTCGCCCGTAAAGGGCTCCCCAGAAGGGGCTCGCCCCCTCTGGCATCTCCCCCAAGTTCAAGGGGATTCTCCCCTTGAACCCCTGGCCAGAGGTTCTTCACATATATCTATCGTGCAAATTTTCAGTGTAGGATAACAACACTGGCGCGCCCAAGAGGATTCGAACCTCTGGCCTACGGATTCGTAGTCCGTCGCTCTATCCAACTGAGCTATGGGCGCGTACTGCTCTAAAAAAAATGGCGGAGAGGCCGGGATTCGAACCCGGGGTGGAGTTACCCCCACAACTGCTTAGCAGGCAGCTGCCTTCAGCCGCTCGGCCACCTCTCCGGATAACTACAGTACAAAGTTCAGAGTTCAAAGTTCTGAGTAGTTGATTTACTTTGAACTTTTAACTATGAACTCAGAACTATCATTTTACTGGCGGAGAGAGAGGGATTCGAACCCCCGGAGCTTTCGCTCAACGGTTTTCAAGACCGCCGCCTTAAACCGCTCGGCCATCTCTCCGGATTAACTTCAGTTCAAAATTCATAGTCCTGAGTGATTGACGTTACTTTGAACTCTGAACTTCGAACTAGGAACTAGGAACTTTTCTTTATCTTCTCCACCCCGCCCATAGAGGATCGTAATGCTTCGGGGATTACAATACTTCCATCGGCTTCTTGAAAGTTTTCAAGAATGGCAACAAGGGTGCGGCCGACCGCAAGACCAGATCCGTTTAACGTATGAACGAATTCGGTTTTCTTGTTTGCTTTGGGCTTGTATCGGACATTGCCCCGCCGCGCCTGGAAATCTTCAAAATTAGAGCAGGAGGATATTTCTCGATATCGGTTTTGTGATGGCAGCCAGACCTCCAAATCATAGGTCTTTGCCGCTGAAAAACCGAGATCACCTGTACTTAACGCAACTACCCGATACGGCAGACCAAGCCGTTTCAACACTTCTTCGGCATTCCTGGTCAGCTTTTCAAGTTCCTCATAGGAATCTTCAGGCCGGGTAAATTTTACTAATTCGACTTTATTGAACTGGTGCTGCCTGATGAGCCCCCGGGTATCTTTTCCGTATGATCCTGCTTCACGCCGGAAACAGGGAGTATATGCCGTATATAAAATCGGCAGGCTTTCATCCTGCAGGATTTCATCCCGGTGAATATTCGTGACCGGAACTTCCGCGGTCGGAATGAGATAATACATCCCATTCTCAACCTTGAATAGCTCCTCTTCAAACTTGGGCAGCTGGCCGGTCGCGGTCATGCTCACCTTGTTCACCATAAACGGCGGCAAGACTTCCTGATATCCGTGTTCTTGGGTATGAAGATCGAGCATGAAATTGATCAGCGCACGCTCAAGCCTGGCTCCCAATCCTTTATAAAGAGCAAAGCGGGCTCCCGTAATTTTGGCAGCCCGATCAAAATCAATAATATCTAAATATTCGGCAAGATCCCAATGCGGCTTTGGTTCAAATGGCCACGATTTCGGTTCAGTACCTTCCGGTGACCACCGCCGGATTTCCACATTATCGTTTTCGTCTTTTCCGTCAGGAACCGTGCTATGGGGAAGGTTCGGAATGGTTAAAAGAATAGTGCGTTGGGATTCTTCAACATTCCGAACAACGGTTTCAAGCTCGGTAATTGTGTCGCCGACCGAACGCATCTCTGCAACTTTATCTTCCGCAGGTTCGCCTGTTTTCTTAAGCCGGCCGATCAGTTCGGATACTTCATTTCGTTTGCGGCGAAGGGTTTCGATCTCTTGCTGTGCTTCCCGCCTTCGTGAATCGAGTGTAAGAAATTCAGAAAGATCAATTGAAAGTCCGCGTCTCGCAAGCGCGGCTTTGACCTGCTCTTGATTGTCTCTGACAAAGCGCAAATCGAGCATGTAAAGTATCATTCCCCTTTCTGCTTGTCAATATTTTTTCTTTTGAATCCTGGTCTCGAGTGCTTTAATCTTGATCTGAATAGCCTCCCGATTGGGATACTCCTGTTCAATATCTCGATAAAGCGTGAGCGCCTCGTTCAAATTATCTTCTGCTTCCAGACAACCGGCAAGTGAAAATTTTGCCTTGACCGCGAGTTCCTTGTCTGTGCTGTTTTGAAGGGTTTTACGATACAGGGCTTTTGCCTTTTCGATATCTCCCTTTGCAAATGCTGCTGTTCCGAGCCGAAAATAGGCAAGCCGGGATTGTGGCCCGTTCGGGAACTGGGATATCTGGCGCATCCACGTCTCCCGAGCTTCATCGTTTTTTCCTATTCGGAACAAACATTCAGCAAGTCCGTATAAACTTTTTTCCTGCACGTCCCGGTTAGAAAGCGCTGCGGCCTTGCGATACTCTTGGATTGCTTGAGGATAATCATTATACCCTAATTCATAAATCTGGGCGATGTACCACTGAGCATGAGGAGTCATGTCTCTGTTCGGATACCGCTTCAACAGCAGCCGCAAAGTCTGGAGCGATTTTTCAGTTTCACCCAGATACAAAAACTGCGTGACTGCTGCCCAGTACAGAGCGTCATCTGCCTTGGAACTGTGCGGATGCTCCTTGACAAGCGCAAAATACAGAGATACCGCGGTTTGATAATCGCCTGCATTCCATTTTTTAGTCGCTGTTTCGAACTCTTTAATCGCTGCCTTGTCAAAAACATCACATCCCACCAGAAGCATCAGCAGAAGAATTGCCAATTTGTTCATCATGGGTTCGTTTCCTGGCCAGGCTCGCTTGATTCTTTATCTGGTGCTTTTTCTTCATCACGTTCTGCGACTTTAGCAAAACTTACAACTTTATCTCCCACTTCAATATCGAATAACCGGACACCCTGTGTATTTCTTCCTTGGACTGATATGTCCTTGGCCCGAATACGCAACACTTTTCCGCTTGTGGTAATCAAAATGATCTCATCTTCTTCCGAAACCTGGGCCATGCCAGTCACCCTACCGTTTTTCTCGGTTGTTTTGATGGTAATAATACCCTTTCCGCCTCGGCCCTGGCTCCGATAATCTTCGAGTGTACTCCGCTTTCCATATCCGTTTTCAGTTACGGTAAGAATAGTCGAATCATCTCGGACAATCTCCATGCCAACTACTTCATTGGTCTTATCAAGTCTAATTCCGATAACTCCTTTACCCGTACGACCAATTTCTCGTACATCCGTTTCTGAAAACCGGATTGAGAGTCCTTCACGAGTTCCCAGGAACACATCACTTTTCCCATCCGTTACTTCTGCTGCAATCAATTCATCCCCTTCTTCAAGGGTAACCGCAATGATTCCTGATGGCCTCGGATGGCTGTACGATTCAAGTTCTGTTTTCTTGATAATTCCCTGTTTGGTCGCCATAAGAATAAATTGATCTGGGGTAAACTCGCGTATCGGAAGAGCGGCCGTTACCCGTTCATCAGTCTGAATGTTGATTAAATTAATAATAGCCTTGCCTTTGGCCTGTCTTCCTGCCTCGGGAATTTGATGGACTTTGAGCCAGTACACCCTGCCCTTGTTGGTGAAAAAGAGAATATAGCTATGCGCAGTTGCGGTAAAAAGCCGTTCGACAAAATCCTCTTCCTTAGTTTCCATTCCGATTTTGCCTTTGCCGCCACGGCGCTGAGCTCGATACGTGGTAAGCACGTTCCGCTTAATGTAACCGGAATGGGAAATGGTAATAACCATCTCTTCATCTTTAATCAGATCTTCAATATTGATCTCGGTCGTTGTTGCAACAATTTCTGTCCTGCGTTCATCGCCATATTCTTGTTTAATGGCCAGGAGTTCCTCACAGATAATGTTCATTACCAGACTATCCGATGCAAGGATTGCATTCAACCGGTCAATTTCCTTGAGCGTCTCTTCATATTCAGCAATAATCTTTTCGCGTTCGAGTCCGGTCAATCGTTGCAGCCGCATCTCAAGGATAGCATTTGCCTGAATCTCTGAAAGCTTAAATTCCTTCATCAAACCCGTTCGGGCTTCATCAGGATTCGCAGATTGTTTAATAAGCGCAATGACCGCATCAAGATTATCGAGCGCGGTCTTGAGCCCAAGAAGAATATGTGCCCGCTCTTCTGCTTTTTTAAGATCAAACTTGGTTCTGCGGACAACCACTTCTCGGCGATGTTGAATGAAGTGGGCGAGAAGCTTTTTCAAATTCAGGACACGGGGCTGATTATTCACCAATGCCAACATAATCACACCAAAGGTTGATTGCATGGCAGTGTGCTTGTACAATTGATTCAGAACAACATGCGCAATTTCTCCTCGTTTGAGGTCAATCGCGATTCGCATTCCCGTTCGATCCGATTCGTCACGGACTTCGGCAATTCCTGTGATTTTCTTTTCCTGCACGAGCTCGGCAATCCGCTCAAGCAAACGCGCTTTATTTACCTGATACGGAAGTTCTGTTACAATGATCTTTTCACGGTCACCTTTATCTTCCTCAATAACTGCGCGGGCCCGCATTTGAATGATGCCTCGCCCGGTGGTGAACGCTTGCCGGATCCCTTCATAGCCGTGAATAAAACCAGCGGTAGGAAAATCAGGACCTTTAATGACAGTCATAAGATCCTGAATCGTTGCATCAGGATTCTTGATCATCATCACTAGCCCATCGATGATTTCCGATAAATTATGAGGTGGTATGTTCGTTGCCATGCCGACTGCAATGCCGGCGGAACCATTAATGAGAAGATTCGGAACTCTGGTCGGAAGAACGCTCGGCTCTATGGTGGTGTCATCAAAATTAGGAACAAAGTCTACCGTTTCCCGATCGATATCTGCAAGAAGTTCTTCAGCCAGCTTTGTAAGCCGTGCTTCAGTATACCGGTATGCTGCTGCAGGATCGCCGTCCACGGACCCGAAGTTTCCCTGGCCATCAACAAGCGGATACCGCATGTTGAAATCCTGTGCCATCCTGACCATGGTGTCATAGACGGCGCTATCGCCATGCGGATGATATTTCTTGAGCACTTCTCCGACCACGCCCGCGCTTTTGGAATATTTCTTATTATGTACCAAGCCTTCGCGGAACATTGCATACAAAATTCTGCGATGCACTGGTTTCAGTCCATCTCGTACATCAGGAAGCGCCCGACCCACGATGACACTCATTGAGTAGTCAAGATAGGCCGTTTTCATTTCCTGTTCAATATTGATCGATGTTTTTATTTCTTGATGGTCCATAATAATTAATCTTCGCCAAGCGCCTCGATATCTGCAAGGTCTTTTTTTCTGCCTAATGCATGCTTATTACGTATAAGCGTCTCTTTTCCAATGTAAAAGATTGGCACATTTCCTAAAGGGGCTGCAATCCGGCTCGCTTTCGCTTCCTCCCAAGATACACCCGTAATCGATGTGATAATATCGATACGGACGGGCGGCATTCCCAGCTGGACGACCTTGTCTGGAGCAGCGAAATCATCAGCGTTCAGATTCAAAGAGCCAAAACCGAATTCTTCGAGCGCTTGAAGGATCTTTTCTGCGTTCTCTTGATCTGGACGAACAAGAATATCTAAATCACCCGTATATCGCGGCGCTCCATAAAACGCAAGTGCATAGGCACCGATAATGAGATAATCAACCTTATGTGCGTTGAAGAGCTCGAGCAGTTCTTTGTAATCTGTTTGTATTTCCATCTCGCTCCCGCCGTAAGCGCTCAACTTCGGCAATGCGTTCCTCGGGTGTTTTGGATAACCAAAAAAGCAGGTTTTCTCTGATTTCAAAAAAATTCTGTAAAGATGTTTTTCGTACCACTCGTTCAATCATGTAATTGGGCTTCGTACATTATACATCCAGATTTTTCACTTCTAAGGCATGCCGCTGAATGAATGCCCGACGCGGCTCCACTTGATCTCCCATCAGGATGGTAAAAATCTCGTCAGCCTTGACCGAATCCTCAATAGTCACCTGCAGGAACGTCCTCTTCTCCGGATCCATGGTTGTCAGCCAGAGCTGATCAGGATTCATTTCACCCAATCCTTTGTACCGTTGAATTGCAAGACCCTTTTTCCCAAGCTCGAGCAGGTAAAACATGAGCTTGCCAGTATCATTGAAGCTTTTTTCAACACCTTTTTCTCGTATGGTATATGCTGAACCGCCGAGTCCAAGGAGTGCAGGTGAGAGACTCTGAAGCTCACGAAATTCCGGCGAGGTCAAAAAGTTTTCATCAAAAATAATACTGGAATGCATTGCATTGAATTTTGTATCAATCCGAAGCCGCAGCGCCTCGTGTTCTTCATCTTTTTCTATGAACCATTCTATCGTGGTCTGGGAATGAAATGTGTTAAGATACTTCTCAACACGTGCTGCAATGGTCTTGAGTTTTTCGGCATCCTTGAGATACGTTTTATTGAATGCTTTATCTAAGAGCGCAGCCCGGAGCACCATAACATCAAGCCGTTTGCGTTTAAACTTGCCCAGCGTCTTTTCAAAGTGTACCAGCTTCTTGAGCGTTGACGTAAGCCGGTCTCCGCTTAACCAGGCATCCTGCTCGGACGAATACAATTCAAGGTCTTCGGCCGCAAGATCGAGCAAAAAATCTTCCATCCGGGATTCGTCTTTAATATAGCGTTCGGTTTTGCCGCGCTTGATCTTAAAAAGCGGTGGTTGCGCAATATAAAGGTATCCTCGTTCGATAATCTGGGGCATCTGCCGATAAAAGAACGTGAGGAGAAGCGTCCGGATATGCGCACCGTCCACATCCGCGTCAGTCATGATCACGATTTTGTGATAGCGGAGCTTCGCAATATCAAATTCCTCTGAACCAATGCCTGTCCCGAGCGCAGTGATGAGGACCTTGATCTCATCGCTCGAGAGCATTTTGTCAAACCGGGCTTTTTCAACGTTCAAGATTTTACCTTTGAGCGGCAGAATTGCCTGGTTCTTTCTATCCCGACCCTGTTTTGCAGACCCGCCTGCAGAATCTCCTTCAACGATAAAAAGTTCTGACAGCGCGGGATCTTTTTCCTGGCAGTCAGCAAGTTTTCCGGGAAGTGATGTTGAATCAAGTACACCTTTACGGCGGGTAAGTTCGCGTGCCTTGCGTGCTGCTTCGCGTGCACGAGCGGCGTTTAATGCTTTTTCCGCAATCTTGCGGGCTACCGCAGGGTTTTCCTCAAGATACGTGCCGAGAACTTCATTCACCATCGCTTCGACAATGCCCTTTGCTTCACTGTTCCCCAGTTTTGTCTTTGTCTGTCCTTCAAATTGGGGATTCTGGAGCCGAACGCTTATGACTGCGGTGAGTCCTTCACGCACATCTTCTCCCGAAAGCGCCTCTGATCCATTTTTAAGAAGTCCGCTTGAGATTGCATAACTATTGATCGTTCTCGTAAGTGCGGCCTTGAAACCAACCAGATGAGTTCCGCCTTCCTGGGTATTGATATTATTCGCAAAGGTAAACACTTGCTCGACATAACTCTCGTTGTACTGAAGTGCGATTTCGACAAAAATTCCTTCACGTTCTTTAACCAAATAAATAGGTGCAGGATGAAGAGGTGTTTTATTCTTGTTTAAATATTCTATGAAGGACGCAATCCCCCCCTCATAGAAAAATGTTTGCTTTTTTGTACTTCGCTCATCCTGGATCGTGATTTTGAGACCCCGATTCAAAAACGCGAGTTCACGCAAGCGCTGAGAAAGAATATCGTAGCTGTATTCCCGCTCTTCAAAAATCTGGTAATCAGGTTTAAAGGTGATCTTGGTTCCGGTCGTTGTTGTTGTCCCGGTTATCGCAAGGGGCGCCTGGGGAGCTCCTCGTTCATACCGCTGCTGATAGACCTTCCCGTTCTGTTTGATTTCAAGTTCGAGCCATTCGGAAAGCGCATTCACGACCGAGACACCAACCCCATGCAATCCGCCCGAGACTTTATATGCCTGGCCGTCGAATTTGCCTCCTGCATGGAGCACCGTTAGCGCTACCTCGGCTGCCGATCGTTTTTGCGTGCTATGCATGGCCGTGGGAATTCCGCGGCCATCATCAATCACGGTGATGCTGTTATCAACATGAATGATAACATCGATGTTTTTACAACATCCTGCCATGGCTTCATCGACACTGTTATCGACAATTTCATACACGAGATGATGCAGTCCGACAGAGCCGGTACTGCCGATATACATGGCTGGCCGCTTCCGTACTGCTTCCAGGCCTTCAAGGACTTTAATGCTGTCTGCTGAATATTCCATCTGTTCCTCGCAAAAAAAGGGATTTGCCTCTATCCGGAAATCCCTTATTGCAGAAATTCAAATTACATCATGTGCACTGCGAAAACAACAGCTACACCATATTCAGGATTTCAAGCACGTGGCGGTTATACCCGCATCGGCATGACTACGCACTTGTACAATTCGTCGCCTTCTTCTGAAATCAGGCACGGGCTTAATGCATCACTGAATTCAAGGGCAATAGTGGATCGTTCCATTGCGGAAAGCACATCCATAAGATACCGGGAATTAAACCCGATCGTGATCGGTTCTCCCTGATACTCTACGGAAAGTTCTTCATTCGCCTCTCCGACTTCCGGATTGTTGGTGGAAAGAACGAATTGATTCCGTTCGAGCTGAAGCTTGACTGCATTCATTTTTTCCTTCGAGAGAATGGATACCCGTTTGACCGCGTGTGCAAATTCCTCCTTGGATACGGTTACTTTTTTGGTTGTCTTGGCCGGAATAACCTGGTGATAATTGGGATAATTGCCGTCAATCAGTTTTGATACCATCACCAGCCCATCAAGCTTGAATAACGCGTGGTTCTTTCCGAACCCAATCCTGAGTTCCGCCTTGGATGCGGCGTCTTCCTCCAGAAGCCGGCGAAGTTCCATCATCGCCTTTTTTGGAATAACAACACTCTCTTCCTTGTGCTTTGCGTCAATCACACGATCGACCATTGACAACCGATGGCCGTCTGTCCCTACCATCCTGATTTGCAGGCCTGCTTTGGTCTGAGACATATGAACAAACATCCCGTTCAGAACATAGCGGGCATCGTTTTCCGCCACGGCATACAGTGTTTTTTTGATCATATCGCGCATGATCTCGCCGTCAATAACAATCATGCCTTCTTCAGCAACATCCGGGAGCGCAGGATACTCTTCTTTGGGCAAACCCACGAGCTTGAATTGAGAATTGCCTGATACGATTTTCACCCGGTTGTTTTCTTCGACTTTAATCTGAATCTCTTCTTCGGGAAGCTCTCGCACGATTTCGAACATCTTTTTCGCTGATACGGCAACCGCTCCCGGCTTTGCAACATCCGCCTGATAATGACCACGGAGGCCTATTTCAAGATCCGTTGCCACGATTTCAATTCCTGATCCTTCCGCGATGAGCAGCATGTTTGAAAGAATAGGCATCGTATTCTTTTTTTCAACAACACCCTGTATTCTTTGCAACCCTTTCAGGATTTCTTCTTTCTTAATGGTGAGCTTCATGCGGGCCTCCTATGCAATCAGCATAGTATCAAAATCGAGTTAGAATAGCAAGTTTTTTTATTATTTTCAGTGCTTTAACTGCTTAATTAACAGCTCGATCGTTGCCTTGAGTTCCGGGTCTTTTTCTTTTTTTTCCTCGATTACCTTACACGCGTGAATAACCGTGCTGTGATCTTTTCCGCCGAAGAAAGCACCGATTTCGGGAAGCGAGGAACCGGCAAATAGACGGCAAAGGTGCATGGCCACTTGCCGGGGAAGCACAATTGTTTTCGTCCGCCGTTTGGATTTTAAATCAGTCGCCTTGATGCCAAAGGCCTCTGCCACCACCTTCTGAACCATATCCTTGGTAATAACTTTTTCCCGGTTATCAATGAGATATTTTAATTCGTTCTTCGCCAGTTCCTGGGTGATTTCCGTATTCGTGAGTGAGGATACTGCACCCAATTTTACCAGCCCGCCTTCGAGTTCGCGGATATTGCCTTTCATGATAGACGCGAGAAACTCAGCAACATCGTCCGGGAGTCGAATGCCCCAGAACTCTGCCTTCTTCTTTAGAATCGCAATACGGGTTTCAAAATCGGGCGCCTGAATATCCGAGATCAATCCACATTCGAAACGGGAACGGAGCCGTTCTTCGATATCCGGGATTTCCTTCGGCTGACGATCGCTCGTGAGCACGATCTGTTTCTGTGCTTCATACAGTGTATTGAACGTATGGAAAAATTCTTCCTGTGTCCGCTCTTTTCCTGCAATAAACTGAATATCATCAATCAGCAGGATGTCCATGTTTCGGTATTTTTGGCGGAACTCTTCCATGCGCTGATGGCTCATGCGATTGATCAGTTCATTCGTGAATTGTTCTGATGAAAGGTATGCCACCCGGATACGTGGAGATTTGCTCTGCACATGATGACCGATGGCATTTACAAGATGTGTTTTGCCGAGACCCACGCCACTGTAAATAAAAAGCGGATTGTATGCTCTGCCTGGAGAATCAGCAACTGCTTTTGCCGCAGCATGAGCAAACTGATTGCTCGGACCAACAACGAATGTTTGAAATGTGTATTTTTTTTCAAAAAGACCGTTTTTTATTTCCCGAACGTCTTTTTTTTCTTCTTTGGGAGGCCGCACGATCCTTGCTGCCTGCTGAGGCGGAACAAAAAATTCTATTTCCACATCATCGCGTTTTGCAACTTCTTTAATTACCTCGGTAAGCGTTATGCCATGATGTTCTTTTATCCAGTCCCGATGAAATTTGCTCGGCACCTCGATTACCAGCTTGTTCCCTACCATGGAAACAAGCCTGGACTGGCTGAACCAGGTATCATAACCCTGCCTGGAAATTCGATTTTCTATTAACAGTAATATTTCTTCCCAGATTCTTTCCAAACCCATAAAAAACCCTTAAAAAACCGAGGTGGTTACAAACATGCTTATCCACAGGTGTTAATAAACGTTATTCGCTTTTTTTTTCACTTAGTTATAAGCTCGTTCGGAGGCTTCTTGTCCGCTTTTAGACGCCCCATTTTTGGGGGCTTTTGAATGTTTCAATAAATCCTGCGTAGCATGGATTGTGCAGAGTGATATAGTGGCCTGCAGTCCAAGACTATACCAGAACACTTTCTGTCTGGCAAGGTTATTTTTAGAAAACATTTGTCTTTTTTGCGCTAAAACCGTTTTAACAGGAACGAAAAAATTAAACTTGTTTCTTTTCTGGATTTTTTTTTTCTTTTATGATACATAGTGGATATGAAAATTCCGGATAATCTCAAATATGACGACAAAGGTCTTATTCCCGCAGTTATACAGGATTGTGAAACCAATGATGTGCTGATGGTCGCGTATGTGAACGCAGAATCTTTGCGCAAAACAGTTGAAACCGGTTTTACATGGTTTTGGAGCCGTTCCCGCCAGCAATTCTGGAAAAAAGGAGAAACATCCGGCCATGTCCAGCATGTAAAAGAAATTTTCTATGATTGTGACCAAGATACGCTGCTTATTAAAGTGAATCAAACGGGACCCGCATGTCACACGGGCCAGAGAAGCTGTTTTTATCGGACTTTTTCGGAAAAGGAATAACCATGAATACGGATTCCTGCATATTCTGTAAGATTATTCAGAAAAAAATTCCATCACAGGTTGTATATGAAGATGATGTATCGTTTGCCTTTCAAGATCTCCATCCCCAGGCTCCTGTGCATATCCTGATTGTTCCCAAGAAACATATTCAAGATATTCATGCCGTGACACTTCAGGATCGGGAATTGATCGGTCATTTATTTTTTGTTGCAAAAACAATTGCATCACAAAAAAATCTCGACGCCCAAGGATACCGGATGGTGATCAATAACGGTGAAGGCGCCGGTCAATCTGTTTTTCATGTTCATCTTCATCTGTTGTCCGGAAGACATTTTGGCTGGCCTCCGGGATAAATCCACACTGTTCTGTTAGTTCTCTTTTCATAACCTGTGTATAAATAAATCGCTTCACCTACCAACAGTCCTCTCCTCATTGAATAGAATATTTATCCAGACACTTTTCCTTTTATATTTTTCTTTTTTATCATTTGGTTCTCTCCTGTTCTCACATACTCACAGTACCTATTACTACTACTACTATTTTTAAATAACTATTAGTAATAATTAAAAGAGAACCTCTAACTGCTCATAACTGAGTAAACCTCCTTCGGCAAGGCCGGGAGATTCTATGTAGCAGGGATTGAAACCGGACACGTACTATGGTATAAAACACCATGCGAACAATTGCCAATTTTCTTTTTGAAGCAGGAATGCTAAAACGGACGCCAAGAAGCGGATTTCAGTTTTTGGGTTCAGGTGCGGAATCTGTTGCAGAACACTCCTTCCGCACGGCATATATCGGCTATGCTCTGGCGATGATTGTCCCTGGTATTGATTCAGATAAGGTTATAAAATTATGTTTATTTCATGATCTGCCTGAAGCAAGAACCGGAGATTTAAACTATGTAAACAAAAAATACGTGACTGTTGATGATCAGAAGGCAGTGCATGATCTTTCGGAAAATCTTCCATTCGGACGTGAGTTGAGCGACACGATACGGGAATTTTCCGAGAACACAACGAAAGAAGCAGAACTGGCACGCGATGCTGATCAGGTGGAAATGATTCTGTCATTGAAGGAATGCCTGGATCTCGGGAATAAATATGCAGAGGAATGGATCGCATTTTCGTTAAAAAGATTGAAGACCCAGGCTGCACGGGAACTTGCTCAAGCAATTCTCGAGACGGATTCTTCGCTCTGGTGGTTTCAGGATAAGGGAGACTGGTGGATAACCGGAAATCGAAAACAAGAAACAGATGAATGAGAGCTTTACAAAACGCTGATTTGACGCAGATTTTCGCTTGACATCGTTGCTTTTTTGCTTATAATACCTCTTCTATTCATTTTTGGATTAAAGGAGCAGATCATGTCCGAAACAACGGCACAAAAAAGCAACCTGAAACAAAAAAGAGCTCAGGGATTCAGAAAAAGAATGAGCACTGCAGGAGGAAGAAAAGCTATTAACCGCCGCAGAGCAAAAGGAAGAAAGCGGCTTGCAGTATAACTTTTTTTCAGGAACCATGCATGCCGTACGCATATAAAAAGAGCGAACGGTTACGAAAAAACACACAATTCAGAGCGACTATGAAAGGAAAAAGGCTGTCGTATGACGGTCTTTCTCTTTTTTATACCAGAAACGAAAAAGAAAATTTCCGCGTAGGAATCTCGGTCGTCAAAAAACAGATTAACGCAGTACAACGAAATAAAGTAAAGCGCAGGCTTCGTGATTGTATTATGCGTCATCTCGAAAAGCGTACGCAGGGGTATGATCTGGTGTTTGTCGTGCGGCAGCCGTTACAAATCGCGGAATATGAACTCTTATATAATGCCGTTGGTAAGATGCTCGATAAAGCATTTCCGAAACGAGAAGCCGAAGGTATTCCATCGTGAAAGCCGTTATTATACTGTTATTACGTTTTTATAAACGATTTTTGTCACCTTGTGTGCCGCCAGCCTGCAGATTTATGCCAACATGTTCAGAGTATGCACTGGAAGCATTTCAGAAGAAAAAATTTCCGGAAGCCGTGTGGTTGACCGTGGTCAGGGTACTGAAATGCAATCCGTTCCATGCCGGCGGCTATGATCCCGTGCCGTAAAAATTTGGAGGTTTCATGGAAACAAAAAGATTAGTATTGGCCATCATCCTTTCCCTGGTGGCGTTTGTAGCTTATGTACACTTTTTTTCACCGGAACCGCAATCACAAAAGCCGGTTGCTCAGGAGCCGGTAAAACAGGAAACCGCAAAACCATCTGCATCGCCAACCGTTGCCGCGCCTACTCGAGCAATTGCTGAAAAAATTCAGACAGTCGCAAAGGGCAAAAACGTTATTATCGAGACTGATCTTGTTAAAGTCACGATTAACACAGCCGGCGGTGTTATAACCGGCTGGGAGCTCAAACAATTTCGAGAAGCGGACAAGAGCGAAGTTGGCTTATTTGCGTTATTTAAAAAAATAAGCGGGTCGTCACAAAAGCAAGCGAAACCCCAGAGCGAATTTGGAAACGTTCAATTGCTTCCCCAGGGAGAGTTAATCGACAAAAGCAAAGTGGTTTCCTCCCTCCAGCTCGTTCCTTTTGATAAAGCATCTTCCAGACTTGCCCTGGTGAATTTCCGCGCAAACCACGACACGATACGCCTGACCAGCGCGAAACCATCCGAGACGCTCATTCTCTCGTATCAGGGACCATCCGGCATGGTAATTGAGAAACGGCTTACGTTTCACAATAACAGTTATCAGGTTGATCTTGAAATCAGGACCCGGGGGCTCGATGGATATAATCTGAACCTTGGAACCGATTTTGGTTTCGCTGACAAGGTTAGTTCTGATGCCGCAGGTAGAGTAGGGTTTGCCGCACAAATCGACAACAAATTTATATCGGAAAAAACAGAAGATATTAAAACCGGTCTTCAGCATAGCGGCAGTATCAACTGGTTCGGTCAGGAAGACAAATACTTCACGGCAACGCTTCTCTATGGTGACCTGGGAATTGTTACCATAACCCGTACGCCTGCACCGGCCGAAATGGGAGATTTGCTTGCAACCGAACTTATGGTAAAAGAAAAATTAGAGACGCGATCCTATGCGTTGTATGCGGGTCCAAAAAACTTCACAACGCTTCAGGCATACGGCCGCGGACTTGAACAAATGGTTGATTACGGCTGGTTCGCAATTCTTGCAAAACCGATGTTCTGGCTCTTGCAGAAATTTTATGCTTTTACAATGAATTACGGAATTGCCATCATTCTTCTGACGATCGTGATCAGAATTCTTCTGTTTTATCCTTCGCTCAAAAGCGCCATAGCAATGGAAGATATGAAAAAACTCCAGCCATTGGTCCTGGAGCTAAAGGAAAAATACAAAAAAGATCCGCGCCAAATGCAGCAGGAAACCATGAAGCTCTACAAGGAGCATAAGGTAAATCCGATGGGCGGATGTTTTCCAATGCTGCTGCAGATCCCGTTTTTTATTGCACTGTACAATGTGCTGAGCGTTTCGATTGAATTGCGTCAGGCGCCTTTTGTTTCGTTCTGGATCAAGGATCTCGCAGCGCATGACCCCTACTATATTCTTCCGGTTCTTATGGGGCTCAGTATGATCCTGATGATGAAAATAACGACGACGACCCCGGATCCCCAGCAGGCAAAGATAATGATGATCATGAACATTGCGTTTATTTTCATGTTTGCCTGGCTGCCGGCAGGGCTGTTGCTATACATAACTCTTAGCAATATTCTTTCCATCGTGCAGCAAATGTATGTTCACAGGCTTATTACCAAAGGTGAGCGGAAGGCCGCATAAGGCCAGGAGTCTCCGACAGCATGCCGTACTAAATTTTGTATACGTTGATTTTCGTTCGTGCAGTCTGTGAGTTGTTTAAAAAAAGGCCGCATATTCCGTTTTTGCAGAGGTAGCAAATCCATGAAGCACAGCCTTCAAGGCATGGCTTTTTTGTGCTGTCTTTTTCTGACGGTCTCATGCTCATCGAAAAAATCACCGGTTCCTTATTCTCCCGATTCAACACCACGTCATAAAGCTTCTCAAAAGCCCTACACGGTTTTCGGGCAACGGTATGAACCGCTTGCGACCCATGAACAATTTATGCAATCCGGTATTGCAAGCTGGTATGGAAGGGATTTTCACGGAAAAAAAACGAGCAACGGAGAGCGGTACGATATGTATGGAATGACCGCAGCGCACAAAACACTTCCGCTCGGCGTGCATGTCAAAGTGTATCATGTTCAAAACGGAAGGGAAGTCACGGTGCGTGTTAATGATCGCGGCCCCTTTGTCAAAGGGAGGATTATCGATCTTTCCTATGCAGCCGCAAAGAAACTCGGTGTCGATGTTACCGGTACAGCCTTCGTGAGAATCGAAGCCTTGGGGTATAAGGATGATTCTGGAGAGGGAAGAACATTGGCGTATCGCGAACCAGCAAGCTATATAACCGGTACCTACACGATCCAGGTCGGTTCTTTTAAACAGACCGTGAATGCAGAACGCTTGTCGGGTGAAATGAAAAGGCTTTATGGATTTTCAGATGTGCGCGCGACGACCGTGAACGGTGATATGTTTTATCGGGTTTATGCAGGCAAATATACTTCGCTCACGGATGCCGAAGTTGCAGAAAAGAAATTTGTACAATCCGGATATCCCGGAAGTTTTGTAGTGTCGCTTGACTGACAAAGAATACGAAACTTCATACGTGAAAACAAAAAAAGCCAGATGAAATCATCAGGCTTTTTCATTATCCTGTTTTCTCACACCACGCACGTGCATTCTGGAACATGGTGAGCCAGGGTGAGGCCTGGAGTGATTTTTTAAGCTCGTCTGGCAACCATGCCCATTGCCATGTCAGCACGGTGCGCTCGGGATGCGGCATCATGACAAGATGACGACCGTCAGGAGAACACAGGCCGGCAATTCCTGCCGGAGAGCCATTTGGATTAAACGGATACGATTCCGTAATTCTGGATTCATCGTCTACATAACGAAGCGGCGCAAGTCCGAACTCGCATTCATTGAAAATGGCCTTATCCGGAAAATACGCCATGCCTTCCCCATGCGCAACCCAGATTCCGAGTACACTGTTTTCCATGCCGTTCAGCATGATTGAGGGGCTTCGGAGAATTTTCACCGTCGAGAATCGTGATTCAAATCTGCCGGACGCATTATGAATGAACCGGGGCTGGAGATGATCCGGAATTCCGCGCCACGGAACCCAGCCAAGAAGCGCCATGAGCTGACATCCATTGCATACTCCCAAGCTGAATGTATCCTGTCGTTGATAGAAGTTTTCGAACTGATCCCAGACCCCTTTATTGAACCGGATAGATGCTGCCCAGCCCTTTGCTGAGTCGAGCACATCGGCATAGCTAAATCCGCCGACAAACACAATGCCACGGAACCGGTCAAGCGTGATACGTCCCTGAAGAAGATCAGTCATGGTGACGTCCCAGGGCTCAAAGCCGGCGAGGTAGAATGCGGAAACCATTTCACGGTCGCCGTTGCTTCCTTCTTCCCGGATAATTGCAACTCTGGGTTTGGCAGGACTGTTGAGCAGGTTCTCTGAGGTTCTGACCGGGGTACAGGGTATCACGTATGAGGGACCTCTGCGGTCAAAAATATTCTTTCGTTCTTGTTTGATGCATTCAGGATTCCGCTGCATCAAGTCAAGTTGATGGCTTGTTTCTTCCCAGATATCCCGCAGAATCCGCATGTCTTCGCAAAGAACAGTTGCTTCTTGCATGCTTACGGTAATCATTTTATCAGCAATACTCTTTCCAATAACCGTATACGGAACCGAAGCTTTCGCTAAAATGGATACGATCTTTTGTTCGTGTGCAGGAAGATACTCGATTACCAGACCAAGTTCCTCTGCAAACAATGCAGCGATGGAGCTGTCGGGAGTTTGGTCGAGGTTGATCTCAATTCCGCAATTGCCTGCAAACGCCATTTCAAGCAGGGATGTGACTAACCCGCCGTCTGAACGGTCATGTCCGGCAAGGATCAGTCGATTTGCTATCAGTGTTTGTACTGCTTGAAATGCGCGGATCAGGAGATCCGGATTATCAACATCAGGTGATAGATCGCCGACCTGGCTGAATACCTGTGCAAGCGCTGATCCGCCAAGCCGGTTTTTCCCCTGGCCCAGATCAAGAAGCAGGAGCTTGCTTTTGCCCGGGGCCTTGAGATCCGGTGTTACGGTTTTTGTAATATCAGGACAGGTTACGTAGGCTGAGATTACGAGCGTACCGGGTGATTTGACAATTTCAGTTGAGCCGTCGGAATGGGTAATTTTTGCAGCCATGGACAAGCTGTCTTTTCCTCCGTCTACTGCTATGCCGATCTTTATCATAAGATCGCGCATTGCTACGGCTGCATCATACAGACGTGCTCCTTCACCGGGCAGTTTCGGAGCCCACATCCAGTTGGCTGAACAGCGAATATCTCTGATACCGCTTACCGCTGCCCAGACAATATTGGTAAGCGCTTCGCCAACGCTCATCCGTGCCATGGCCGCGGGATTGAGAAGCTCTTTGACTGGCTGTTCACCAATTGCGATTGCAGCGCCGGTTAAACCAAAGTGTGATTGCGCAATAACAGCAACATCAGCTACGGTAAGCTGGAGCGGGCCTGCACATTGCTGCTGAGCAATAAGACCGGTAACCGAGCGATCTACCTTGTTTGTCAGAAACCGTTTTGAGCCGACCGAAAGAAGCCTGAGCACTCGGTCAAGGGCGCTTCGGACGGTAAGATCACTTGGAAGCTCAAGCGGCAGTAACGAGTTCTGTTTTCGATCGAGATTGAAAATTTTTTGCGGCATGTCGCCGAGAACTTTCGAGAGCTCGAGGTTTACTGGTGTCGACCCATCGAGTTCATCATGGAGAACAATGTACCCATCGCCCGTTACGGTTCCGATGAATGCTACCGGAACTTTCTCGCGTTTGCAGAGCGTTTCGAATAAGTGGGCATGTTCATGTTTTAAAAGGAGCGCGTTCTGTTCCTGGTATTCGGCCCCCCAGATTTCCAGAACAGACAAGGTTGCATCGCCAAGAAGAATTTTTCGTATTTCTATTTTAGCGCCTGCAGGATGGATAATTTCCTTCACCACATTACAGTTTCCGCCTGCTCCCTGATCATGAATACTCACAATCGGGTTGTTATCTCCGAACTCAACACAAGCGCGGATAACCCGGTTCAGTTTTTGTTCCATCTCCGCATCGCCGCGCTGAACGGCGTTGAAATCGAGTTCCGCAACATTTTCACCCTGGATCATGGACGAGGCAGCGCCGCCGCCCATTCCAATCCGGTATGCTGGCCCGCCGACTTTGACAACGAGCATCCCTGGGGCAGGATCTGTCTTTTTCGTGTGACGTGCATCCATCTGCCCGACGCCCGCGCTGAACATGATCGGCTTGATCCATTCTCTCCGTTCTCCGTTTGCTGTCCGAAGTCCGAACGAACGGGTAAAGCCCTGGATCACCGGCTCGCCGAATTTGTTTCCATAATCGGATGCTCCATTGCTCGCTTCGATCTCGATCGTGAGAGGAGACGCAAGGTTATTCGGATACGAATAGTTCGCATCTTCCCACGGCAGTGAATATTCGGGAATATTCAGATTGCCGACACAGTAGGCTGCGGTTCCTGCGACAACAAGACCGCCGATGCCGGTTGCCTGCACATCACGGATTCGTCCGCCGGTTCCGGTTTCTGCGCCAGGAAACGGCGCAACACCGGATGGGAAATTATGTGTTTCTGCCGTGAGAATGATATGATGTGTTCTTCTTGATTCATGGAACGCAGACGGCCATCTCGGATCGGATGGTATGATCGTGGTGATGTCGTATCCCCTGATCGCACTTGAATTATCGCTGAAGGCAATGATGCTGTTGTTCCTGTTCGCTTTCCAAGTGGACTTCACGATTTTCATCAAGGTTTCTGAAATTTCTTTTCCATCCACAATAAGTCTGCCGCGAAAGAACCAGTGCCGCGAGTGTTCGCTGTTTGACTGGGAGAGATCAAAACACTCAACATTCGTTGGATTGCGTCTGATCTCATTCACAAAGAGGTTTGTATAATAATCGAGGTCCCAGTTATCGAGTCCCAACCCCATCTCCCGGTTGATATTTTCCAATGCAGCTCTTCCCTGTTCCAAGAGCGGCACAATCATGACTGGTTCTGGTTTGATTCCGGTTGCAAACGTTGTGAGCGGTTCAGCATATTGACATTCTGTCATACGGTCATGGACCAAGGAAAGAAATCCAGCCTTAAGCTCATGACTTATGGCCGACGCTTTATCGAGCGTCAGGAGGTAACGGCGTGAGCGTTCAATGCGTTTGAGTTTTTGAAGGCCACATGCATGACAGATTGAGACCGCGTTTGTGGACCAGGCCGTGGTGAAGTTCATCCGCGGTCCGACTTCAAGAATCAAATGCAGCGCTTGAGAGTTCTTAGGGAAAAAACTGGTATCAGAGAATTGCTCTGGTTCAAACGTCTCGGCAAGAAGCCAGCGTAGAAGACGCATTTCGTCGGACGTCAGAGAATATTCCGTCTCGATATTAAAACAGAACTCCGTCTCGATTTTCCGGATTTCGTTTGAAATTTTTTGTGTTGCGGCCAGCAATTCAGTCGTCTGATAAGGCGAGAGCGCCGGCCCGCGGTAACAATGAAAAAAGGTCATGTGCTTTTCCAAATGGCAAGAATAAGAAACGGAACAAGAACCAACTTACGCGTGGCTTTTCTTGTTCCTCTTCTTTGTGGCGCATTCAGGACGTATTATGCAGTTTGCATTAGCATTATCGGTCAGTCAACGATACAACCTTCTGCTCCATGGTCTTTTTCTCATTCACCATTTCGCATTTGCCGTCAAACAATACGCCTTCTTCAATAATAAGCTTCGGAGTTTTGATGTTGCCCTGGATATTTCCCGGTGCAAGGATATGCACTTTCTGGCTTGCATTAATATTGCCTACGATTTTGCCGCTTGAAATGATCGTGCCGACAGAAATTTCTCCCTGCAAAAACGCTCCGTCTCCTGCTATAAGCGTGTCTTTTGAAAGAACTTCCCCTTCGACTTTTCCGTCAACCCTGATGGTTCCCTCGAAGCTGAGCACACCTTTAAATTCGGTACCTTTTCCAAGGAATGCCGTAATCTCTGAGTGTTCCGGACTTCCTGAGCCTTTTTTCAACATAAATCAATCCTCCTCAAATTTTAGAAACATACGCATCAGTAATTTGATACTACACATTCTGGAAGAGTTTAACAGATTTTTTCAATGATCCGATCGAGTTCATCATTGGAGAAATATTCAATCACAATTTTGCCACCTTTTGATCGGGAAGTAATGCTCACTTTTGTCCCCAACGATTTTTTGAGTTTTTCTTCTACAGACCTCAAGACACTGTTCGGGCGAGCGGTTTTCTCCCGGAACGGTTTTTTAATTTTTGATGCAAGCGCTTCTGCTTCGCGCACGGAGAATCCTTTTTTTACGATAAGCGTTGCTGCTTGTATTTGATCACGGATTTTATCAATAGACAAAAGCGCTTTTGCATGGCCCATGCTCAAGGAACCTGCGGCAAGATATTGTTTGACTTCTCTGGGGAGATCCAGGAGCCGCAAAAAATTCGTTACGGTTGAGCGTTCTTTTCCTACTCTTTTTGCAAGGTCTTCCTGGGTAAGTCTAAATTCATCCTGCAAACGCTTGTATGCTTCGGCTGCTTCGAGCGGGTTCAAATCCTCGCGCTGAATATTTTCAATGAGCGCCATCTCAAGGAGCTCGCGCTTGGTTGCATCCTTAACCAGAGCTGGAATAGTTGAAAGACCTGCAAGCTGAGATGCTCTCCAGCGCCGTTCTCCTGCAATAAGTTGATAATTGCTTCCCACTTTATGAACAATGACCGGCTGAATGACCCCTTGTTCTTTGATCGAGGAAGCAAGCTCCTTCAATTTACTTTCATCAAAGAATTTTCTCGGTTGATATTCATTTGGGATAATTTTCTGGAGTTCTATCTCAATTATTCCCAATGCCTTGCGTTCGTTGTCATCAAGAGTTGACAGGTCAGGAATAAGCGCGCCAAGACCCTTACCGAGTGCAACTTTTTGCATGAGTAAGAACCTCCTTTGCAAGCTCAAGATAGCTTTGAGCGCCGCGAGAACGAATATCATACAAAAGAACTGGTTTTCCATGGCTTGGGGCTTCGCTTAAGGAAACGTTCCGGTGAATGATAGTTGTATATACCTTGCTCCCGAAATATTTTCTTACTTCCTGGGCCACCTGATCTGCGAGGTTATTTCTGCTGTCATACATGGTAAGCAATACCCCTTCGATCCCAAGCTCGGGATTTAAATTCTGTTTTATCAGTTTTATGGTATTCATGAGTGCAGTAAGGCCTTCAAGGGCATAATACTCGCATTGCACTGGAATCAAAACCCCATCCGCAGCCGTTAATGCATTAACCGTAAGAAGACCAAGCGACGGAGGACAGTCAATAAAAATATATTCATATGTATCAGTTGTTTTCAGGATATTCTTAAGCACTTTTTCCCGGGAATCCATCTGCATTAGCTCCACCTCAACGCCAACCAGATCAATTCCTGCGGGAACAACTTCAAGCCAAGGGAAATACGTTGACTTCTTTACCTCATCAAGTGTTTTTTTGCCGGTAAATAAATCATACGTGCTGCCATTTTTTTCATTCCGGTCTAAACCCATGCCGCTTGACGAATTGCCCTGGGGATCCATATCAATAAGAAGGACTCGTTTTTCTGCGGCAGCAAGTGATGCAGCAATATTGATGGCAGTCGTGGTTTTGCCTACGCCACCTTTTTGGTTTGCAATTGCTATTATTCTTCCCATAACAGCATATCCTCCGCCCAGGGATTCCGGCTTTAAAAGCGATCTTTACTTTACCATAGGATAAAAAGAAAAGGAAGAAGTTTTATCTAATTGTCATTGCGAGGAGCGGTTCTTGCGACGTGGCAATCTATAATGTTAGTGTTTTAAATGCGAGATTACTTCGCGGAGTTTATCCCAACACATTGGGACTCGCAAAGACGGCCAGAAGATTTTTTCAACAGCCAGCCAAGATGTTCCACGTGGAACATTAGGAATCTTGACGTTTTTTGAAGACCCAGATAGTTCTTTTGAGGTCGGAGCAAGGAAGAGTAAGGTCTATTTTTTGTTTAATAACAATAGCCGACTTTTCAAGCTCTTGTCCAGAAATTATTTCTTCCGGCCCCCTGCTTAAAATTATGGAGCCGCCGGGCTTTAAAAACGCTGATCCTGTAATAAGAGCCGTTTTCATATCTGCAAATGCTCTGGCAGTTACTATATCGAAGGATTGTGAAAGCGAATTTGCTATTTCATCCAAGCGCTGTTCAATAATCAAAACAGAATCCAGATGCAATTGCCGGGTCACGTGTCTTAAAAACGACGCCTTTTTTTTAACTGATTCCACGAGGGTTATGCTGATTTCAGGGTGAACAATTTTGATCGGCAAAGCCGGAAATCCCGCACCCGATCCCATATCAAGAAGACGATGGTTTTTTTCTGGAGCAAAACCCTTAAGATAGGTCAGAGAATCAAGAAAATGCCTGATGATAATCTCTTTTTCATCATCGATAGAGGTAAGATTTATTTTTTTATTCCACTTGCGGAGTTCAAGACTGTACGTTATAAATGCCTTGGCCTGAGCCGGAGCGAGAGCTATATTCAGCTCTCTGGCGCCTTGTAATAATAACTCCTGTGAAGTCATTGAGTATTTTCCCCGGAATTGTTTTGAGTCTGGTTTTTACTTCGCTTTCTTTTTTCAAGAGAGACTAGGATGAGTGAAATGGCAGCCGGTGTAACTCCTGAAATGCGTGAAGCCTGACCGAGAGAAATCGGCTGGACTTGCTTTAATTTTTGTCTTACCTCTGTTCCTAGTCCGGTAATCGAATCGTAATCAAAATCGCGGGGAATTTTCTTTTGCTCTAATCCGGCAAAACGAGCAACATGATCCAGTTGGCGTTGTATATATCCCTCATATTTAAGCTGAATCTCGACCTGTTTTGGAGCATCGTTTTGTAATAGTGTTGCTGGAGGGCTGATCTCTTCAATATCCTTATATTCAATCTCCGGCCGTTTAAGCAGCTGGTCTAATGATGTTTCCTGAGATAATTCAGTGGAGTTCTTTCTTAGGAGAACTGAATTCACCGTCTGATTTTGTTTTATCCAGGTGCTTTTCAATCTATTTATTTCGGCTTCAATGCTTTTTTTCTTATCAAGAAATTCCTTATAAAGATCTTCTGATACAAGCCCGATCATTCTCCCTTTTTCACGAAGCCTGAGATCGGCATTGTCTTCGCGAAGAAGAAGCCGATATTCAGCACGGGATGTAAACATGCGGTACGGCTCATTTGTACCACGTGTTGTGAGGTCATCAATTAGTACCCCAATATATGCCTCATTTCTCAACAGCACCAGCGGAGGTCTTTGTTGTATTTTAAGTGCTGCATTAATTCCGGCCATCAATCCTTGGGCAGCGGCCTCCTCGTATCCGGAGGTCCCATTTATCTGCCCGGCGAAATACAATCCGGAAATTTTCTTGGTTTCCAATTCATGCGTAATCTGAGTCGGAGGAGCAAAATCATATTCAATAGCATACGCAGGCCGCATGATTTCGACATCCTCAAGCCCGGGAACTGAACGATACATTTTTATCTGAACATCGAACGGCAGGCTTGTTGGCATTCCATTCGCATAAAACTCTTCTGTTTGTATGCCTTCAGGCTCTAGAAATACCTGATGGCGTTCACGCTCTGGAAACCGCATTACTTTGTCCTCTATTGACGGGCAATAACGCGGCCCGATACCTTTTATGACTCCCGAGTAAAGTGGTGATCGATCGAGGTTATTTCGTATCATTTCATGTGTTACCGGGGTGGTATAACTAAGATAACAAGGTAATTGTGGGAGAGGATGTTCTTTTTCCGTAAAAGAAAAGAACGGAGCAGGGTTATCACCATACTGTGGTTTCATTTTTGAGAAATCAATGCTTCTTCCGTTTAAACGAGCAGGCGTACCCGTCTTGAGCCTCTTTATTTCAAAACCAAGATCACGCAGACTGTCGGACAGGCCAATTGAAGGAAACTCTCCTGCCCTTCCAGCTGGATAATGTGAAAGCCCGATATGGATTAATCCCTTGAGGAAGGTCCCTGTGGTGAGAATGACAGCCGAAGAAAAATATTGAACACCAATATTGGTCTCAATACCCTTAATGATAGTGTCTTCCACCAGAATTTTTTCTACCATTGCCTGTTGAACATCAAGCCCCTGTTGTTTCTCCAAAGACTCTTTCATAGCAGCTCGATACAGTAATTTATCTGCCTGGGCCCGTGTACCATGGACTGCAGGACCTTTGCTTTGATTCAACGTCCTGAACTGGATTCCGGTCCGGTCAGTGATCTTAGCCATCTCGCCGCCGAGCGCATCGATCTCTCGTACCAGATTTCCCTTCGCGAGCCCTCCGATTGCCGGATTGCATGACATCTGGGCAATAGCGTCGAGATTTATCGTGAAGAGAAGGGTCGAACATCCCATGCGCGCAGCTGCAAGCGCAGCCTCACATCCGGCATGTCCGGCTCCGACAACGATGACATCATAATTTTTCGTGAATGTAGTTTGGCTCATACGCAGAAATTCTCTTTCAAGAGTATTCGTATATTCATAGTTATTTTCCGATGCAGAAGGTGCTGAAAATCCGTTTGAGAATATCTTCCGTGCATGTTGCTCCGGTAATCAATCCGAGATTATCAAGTGCGGATCTGAGGTCAGCAGCATAAAATTCCGGAGAAAGTTTGGCAGCGATCGATGCTTCTGCATGCTGTAAATGCTCGCGCGTCTGTTCGAGCGCTGTTTTATGCCGGACATTTATCATCCAGCCCTGTTCCTGGTGCATAGCAGTATTCTGAAAAATTTTATCAGCAATCGCATTCGTCAGGTCATCCAAACCGTGTCCGTTTTTGCATGACACAGGAACAACGGTCCAGGTTGGGTCGAGGTCGAATTTTTTTCGCGGAAGATCATTTTTGTTCAATACAATAAGAAAGTTTTTTTCTTTTGCTTCTTCCAGTACCCGCCGGTCTTCAGCGGTCATGGTTTCAGAGCCGTCAAGCACAATAAGCGCAAGATCAGCAGAAGCCAGGGCCGCAAGACTTCTTCTTACACCTTCCTGTTCAATGGTATCATTGGCATGCCGTATCCCCGCGGTGTCTATTATTCTGAGAGGAATACCAGCGCTATTCACATATTCTTCCAATACATCTCTGGTTGTTCCCGGAATTTCAGATACAATTGCTCGATCTCGTTTTAGAAGAGTATTTAATAAAGAAGACTTGCCCACATTCGGCCTTCCGACAATAGCGGTTGCGTACCCGTTTCTGAGGATCTGTCCGAACGCGAATCCGGAAAGCATTTTGTCGATTTCCGTAATCATACATGCAACCGTATCTGCAAGCGACGTTCCTGATGCGGTCTCGATGTCTTCATCAGGAAAATCGATGCCCGCTTCCACTGATGCGAGCAACGTTATGAGCTCATCCTGAAGTGATGCAATCTCGGTTGAAAGACCCCCCTGAAGCTGTTTCAGGGCTGCCTTATGCGATAACTCGGTTTTTGCAGTTATAATATCAAGAACAGCTTCAGCCTGGGCAAGGTCTATTCGGCCATTGACAAAAGCCCGCTGCGTAAACTCGCCTGGTTCTGCAAGCCTCGCACCTGCTGCGATCACGGTCTCCAGGATACGCCGCAAAGATATCATGCCGCTATGACAATTTATCTCGACCACATCTTCACGCGTATAAGACGTAGGCGAACGCATAATGCCGATGATTGCTTCATCACAGACCTCTCCGCTCTTGGGATCTACGATGTGACCATACTGCAGCGTGTATGTTTTTGCGCGATCAAGCGGTTGCACATTGCGTGGTTTAAAAACCTTCGAAGTAATGGGAACGGCTTTCGGCCCGCTGATCCGTATTATTCCAATCCCCCCTTCTCCGGGAGGAGTCGAGATTGCACAGATAGTGTCTTGTTCCAACATGGCCGGTATATTACCATAAAGAATAGGTTCGCCCAAATCTTTTCTCTTTGTGTTTCATGAGACGTATTTCTTTCTCAGTTTTTTTTCGGGCTCAGAAATTTTTATGATACAATAATTCCTTATAGAAAATCGGAAAAGTTAAAAACTTGTGAAAGGATGAATCATGAATCCCCTCGACCAATGGAACCAGTATGACCATTTTCTCTGTACGATCCCTTCTGTCGGCATGATGATCGACATCAGCAGAATGCGCATACGCGAAGATTATTTCATCCGGATGGAGCCGAAAATGCAGCAAGCCTTCCATGCCATGGATGCGCTTGAAGCAGGAAGCATCGCGAATCCGGATGAACATCGGATGGTTGGTCATTACTGGCTGCGAGCTCCGGAACGCGCGCCGTCAAACGCACTTCAAAGCGAGATTCAAGATACATTACAGTCGATAAAAGAATTCGCCTTTTCCATTCATGCGGGAAAGATCAATCCACGAAAGCGGCAGCGGTTCACGCGCTTTTTGAGCATCGGGATCGGCGGTTCCGCGCTTGGGCCGCAGTTTATTGCTGATGCGCTCGGCTCATCAGCAGATAAAATGAAACCTTGTTTTTTGGATAATACCGACCCGGATGGAATAGACCGGCTTGTTGCTGAAATCGGCAATGAACTCGATAACACACTTGTTCTGGTGATATCCAAAAGCGGAGGAACCAAAGAAACCAAAAACGGAATGCTTGAAGTAGCCGCAGCATTTAAAAAAGCGAATCTTGTTTTCGAGCAGCACGCTGTTGCCGTGACCGGGACGGGAAGCGAGCTTTACAAACATGCCCAAGAAAACCGTTGGCTCGCGATCTTTCCCATGTGGGACTGGGTCGGAGGCAGGACGTCGGTGATGTCAGCAGTCGGTCTTCTTCCTGCGGCACTGCAGGGTATTCCGATTGATGAGCTTCTCCAGGGAGGGGCTCGCTGCGACGAAGCAACTCGAAGTCACGATATTCGTACGAATCCATCCGCTCTTCTTGCGCTTGCTTGGCATTATGCAACGAACGGGAAAGGCGAAAAAGACATGGTGATTCTTCCGTATAAGGACCGGCTCCAGCTTTTTTCCCGCTACCTACAACAGCTCATCATGGAATCACTCGGAAAGGAAAAGGATCGCGACGGTAACATCGTGCATCAGGGCATTGCAGTGTATGGCAATAAAGGGACCACGGATCAGCATGCGTATGTCCAGCAGCTGCGCGATGGCGTGAATAATTTCTTTGTGACGTTCATTGAAGTTTTGCAAGATCGAAATGGACCATCGCCGGAAGTCGCTTCCGGCGTTACCAGCGGCGATTATCTGAACGCATATCTTCAGGGAACGAGGAATGCTCTCTATGAAAAAGAACGAATGTCACTTACCATCACGATTGATAAACTCAATGCAGGCTCAATTGGAGCGCTTATTGCTCTGTATGAACGCGCGGTTGGGTTGTATGCAGAGCTTGTAAACATCAATGCCTATCATCAGCCGGGCGTTGAAGCAGGGAAAAAAATGGCGGAAGCTGCCATTGAACTGCAACGTAGCATTTTCTCCTATCTTCAGACAAAAGCCGGTGAATCGTTTACCGTGGAAGAGATTGCGCGTGCAATGCATACGGAACAGTACGAATACGTATTTAAAATTCTTGAGCATGCCAGCGCAAATAGTGATCATCGTGTCACGAAACATGCTGGAAAAACTATAACCGATACGCGCTATTCTCGAACAGTATAAGTCCTGCTCCACAAAACCAATGTCGTAGTCAAAGCTGCATTTATTATCCTGCCGAGCTCCCAACATATTGAACCGAAAAAACATTATGCTATACTCATTAGTATCAGTTGGAGATGAATGATGCAGCACAGTAAATGTCTTGAAAAAATACCAAGCATAAAAAACGGGAACGAGTTTTCGTCTTCCAAGCAGGATTTTTTAACCCTTAATATGTTTTTTTTCGAATGGAACAGGTAGCTCCCCAGGACACGACCGTTCTTCTGCTTACAATCAATTGGTTAATTTCATGCTTTCTTTTTTCAACGGTCTGGCATGAACTCTGTAAGAGAAATTTTATTTCCATGAGAAAGGAGGGGTGCATTCAATACTTAAGTTTCAATCCAACTGAAATTGCTGTCATCATCAGAGAAATGTCAAAAGGAGGCATTACCCATGTTCTTACGTTCAAGCAAACTGAGTTTGACTCAATATGGAATTTTCTTTGTTCTTTGTCTCATGCTTCTAACCGTTTTTGCAGGCTGTGCAGGAACAGCGCAAAAAACAAGTACCGGAGAATACATTGATGATTCAGTCATTACGGCAAAAGTAAAAGCCGCAATTTTTGATGATGAACAATTAAAGGTTACCCAGATTAATGTTGCGACCTTCAAAGGAGAAGTGCAGTTGAGCGGCTTTGTGAATTCCGCGGAAGATGTGCGGCGCGCCAGTGAAGTTGCCCGAAGAGTACCTGGTGTTAAATCTGTCATAAACAGCCTTGTTGTGAAGTAGAAGGCGTGAATCACAGTAAATGCATCTCGTCTCCTGATTTTAAGACGGAGAATTCGGCATTGGCGCATACATTACGGAATTTCACGTTAGCGGCAACGAGGGCAGTTTTCGGGACTCTACTAAAACCACGTACGGACTTCATGCCGGAGCGGTTCACTATATTAAGGGAAGATTCCATGATGGATGCTGCAATTAAAATGACGGTGCCTGTTGAAAAGAGAAATGCTTCTTGCCATGAAGGCAATCCTGGGGCCAATCCGGCGTGAACGAGGCTGCATAACCTGTCACTGCTACGGGACATCGAGGATAAAAGCATCTTTTACCTTAGAGAAGATTGGAAAACACAGGAAGATTTTGACAATCATCAGAAGTCGCACCGGTTTGGCCTTCTGATCGGCGCAATGAACATTATTAATGCGAAACCGGACATCCAATTTCGCAGCATAGCCTGTATCGCGGGAATGGAAGCTGTCAAAGCAATGCGGGCATAATGCTGAACAAGTTGTTTTTCTTGCCGGCCTGGGAATCTACCAGGACTTACTCATGCGCCATGCTCAAACACCGCACAGAGGAACCCACGCCCGTCAGGATGCATGAAGAATGATCATAAAAAAAGTTTCTTTAATCGAGGCACAAGCGCCTGGACTCCATATTTTCAGCAAATTTCCCATGCCCCGACTGGGTGCAATATTACTCGCCACGATTCTTAAACAGCATGGATACGACGTAACCGTATTTGTAGAAGATCTTGCAGAACCGAACTGGCCATCAATTGAAAACAGTGATCTGGTATGTATTTCAAGCATCACATCTACTGCTCCCCGTGCCTATCATCTTGCAAAAAAGTTTACGAAGCTCGGCATCCCGGTCATTATGGGCGGGGCGCATGCCACGTTCATGCCTGATGAGGCCCTGCAGAATGTAGATTACGTTATTCGGGGTGAAGGTGAATATTCTTTGCACGAGCTGCTTCAGTATCCCCAAACAGGACGACCGTCCATTTCGAGCATCAAAGGGCTTTCCTATAAAGACAACAGCGGAACCATGCGTCACAACCCTCCCCGCGAATTTATACACGATCTCGATAGCCTTCCTGTTCCCGATTTTTCTCTCGTGCATAACTGGAAATCGGGCCATCCGTATCCGGTTTCTCTCTCCCGGGGCTGTCCGTGCAATTGTACCTTTTGTTCCGTGATAGGAATGTTCGGAAAACAGTATCGCTGTAAAAGTATTCCCGAAGCGCTCCGCGAGCTCCGGCATGCGAAATCAGCTTCAACCGGATTGAAATTTATCGTTGATGATAATTTTGCGGCGAACAAAACAAGGTCACGTGAAATTTTGTCCTGCATGATTGCCGATCGCATGGCCATGCAATGGTCAGCACAGGTACGAACCGATGTTTCAAAGGACCCGCAGCTTCTCCGGCTTATGGCGGATGCAGGGTGCCATATATTGCATATCGGATTCGAATCAATCAATCCCGGGACACTCGCAGCATATAATAAAAAACAGGATAAGAACGATATCATATCCTGCATTCAGGCTGTTCATGATCATGGAATCCACATTCACGGGATGTTTGTCATCGGAGCTGATACGGACACGTTGGAAACGATTCAGGATACGGTTCAGTTTGCTACCGAAAACAGAATCGATACGATCCAGATCATGATTCTGACCCCTCTTCCGGGAACGCCGTTATTCTCTGAAATGGAAAAAAACGGACGATTGCTTCATACTGATTGGAGCGTGTATGACGTGCAGCACGTTGTTTTCAAGCCTCTCCATATGTCCCCGGCTATCCTGCAGACCGAAACGTTCAGAGCCATGGGACGCTTTTATTCCTGGAAATATATTTTAAATCATTTGTTATATGCGGACTTTCACTATACAATGATCTGGATGTTCGGAAAAACGGCTGTTGCAAAGACGTTACGATCTTTCCCGGCATACATTGAACATTTCGGGCTGCATGATAATCCGGAAACCCTTCGAACCTGACCGCATGGTCGTTCATTATGATTAAGGAAAAACGAGAACAGATCCTGAAGCTGTATCAGTGGCTTTATAAAAAAATCCGGAAACAAAACCCGGATGCAGAGCCTCCGCTTCGCCTGGAATTGCTCACCACCTATCAACTCGCCCAACATGGGAAGGCTCTGGCAACTTCCCACCGGTTGAGCATTCGGCCGGGAAAGGAAAAACTCCTTCCTCGTCTTACGGAGAATGGCCGGCTTGTTGATGACGTCAGGAGCATGCTGGTCAAAACCGTTTCAGAAAACCGGAGGATCACGCCTGCCGGAGAATGGTTGCTTGATAACTTCTATCTGATCGAAGAACAGATTCATATTGCGAGAAAACATCTTCCAAAGGGATACAGCCGGAAACTGCCGCAACTGCAAGGGGGACTGCATGATTCCTTATCAGGCATTCCCCGGGTCTATGATATTGCTCAAGAAGTAATAGCTCATTACGATGGCCGGCTTGACTCTGAAAATCTGAGCAGATTTGTCGCATCCTATCAAACGGTAATTGATTTGACGCTTGGCGAGTTATGGGCAATCCCGATCATGCTGCGTCTCGCATTGATAGAAAACATCCGACGGATTGCAGCACGAATAGAGGCTGATACCGTTCATCAAAGCATTGCAGCACTCTGGGCAGATCGGATGACCGAGGTTTCGCAACAGGATCCCAAGAGCCTGATCCTTGTGATTGCCGACATGGCGAGGTCAGACCCTCCGATGGCAAGCTCGTTTGTCGCCGAATTCGTACGTAGGCTGGGAGGCCAGGGCCCTGGGCTTGCCCTGCCCCTGACCTGGATGGAGCAATGGCTGTCGGAATCAGGTTTGACGATTCAACAGCTGGTTCAGCAGGAAGGCCAGCATCAGGCAGCAGATCAGGTCACGATCGGGAACAGTATCCAGAGCCTCCGCTTCCTTGTCTCCATGGACTGGCGAGAATTTGTGGAGACCATGAGCAGTGTTGAGCGAATTCTTCAACAGGACCCGGATGGTGTCTACGGGAAAATGGATTTTTTTACCCGGGACCGGTATCGCCATATTGTGGAACGGATTGCGAAAAAAAGCCGGTTTTCGGAAACTGCTGTTGCTACCGAGGTTCTCAAATGTGCGACAGCAGAAGCGGAAAAAAATCCGGACAAGCGTGAAGCGCATGTTGGCTATTATCTTATTGACCAAGGGTTGGAGCACCTTGAACGGATAACCAGGGCCAGACTGTCCTTTGTGGAACATGCGCAAAAAATGGGAACCCGCTTTCCCTTGTTTTTCTATGCTGGATCGATCGGCATATTAACTGTCCTTTTCACCGGAAGTTTGTTGATGGTCACGGGTGCGCTTACCTGTTCCATTGGCCAGGTTCTGCTCTTGAGCCTTCTGACGGCACTTGGGACAAGTCAGGCTGCGATTGCTCTGGTGAACTGGTTCGTTACGATGCTTACGGTTCCTCATTTTCTTCCCCGGATGGATTTTGCAAAGGGAATCCCGGCTGAATTCAGGACCCTGATTATTGTGCCTGGTTTGCTGACGAGTGTTCAGGCTCTCGAATCGTTGATCGAATCGCTTGAGGTCCGGTATCTTGCAAACCGGTATGATAATCTGTATTTCGGATTGCTGACGGATTTCCAGGATGCCCAAACAGAAACCCTGCCTGAAGACAGAGAGCTGTTAAAACTGGCACAAACAAAAATCAGGGATTTGAACCTTAAATACCGGGGTTCAAGCAAGGGTGTTTTTTTTCTCTTTCATCGGCCGCGACAATGGAACCCTCATGAGCAGATCTGGATGGGCTATGAGCGAAAACGAGGAAAACTTGCAGCGTTGAATGCGTTTTTGCGGAATCCCTCACAGAATCAATTTTCCCTTATTGTCGGAGAAACAGCGCCATTATCACACGTGGCGTACGTCATCACGCTGGATACGGATACGCAGCTCCCCCGTGAAGCCGCCTGGAAACTTGTGGCTGCAATGGCTCATCCGCTTAATCATCCGGAGTTCGATGATGAAAAAAACATTGTTATCCGGGGCTACGGGATTCTTCAGCCACGCGTCGGG